>Ga0163148_10000610_pt1 | contig 48473 bp, 60 predicted proteins | sample OliLakLV19MP7P2_FD_148606 | JGI IMG/M metagenome (GOLD analysis project Ga0163148, IMG submission 148606) | Freshwater microbial mat bacterial communities from Lake Vanda, McMurdo Dry Valleys, Antarctica- Oligotrophic Lake LV.19.MP7.P2 | ecosystem: Environmental > Aquatic > Freshwater > Lake >... | reverse complement strand
TGATCAAAACCGATCGCAACCGACAAAGAGTAACCAAAGTTACGGTGCGGAGGCTGCAACTCGGTTTTGGACAAAAATGGTGCTTTTTGGCCCATAGAGTTATTTTGCAAGCGGTCTTAAGTTAAGCCATGCATAAAATTGATATTGGACTGATGACAAACGGGTTAATTTATGTCAAAAAAGACCCCGGCGGAATAGCCGAGGTCAGCGGAAGCCTCACACTTCCATTTTTAGCATAAGCCGCTTAAGCAGTTTTTGCAATATTCTTATGCACGCGTTTTGTACTTTGGCGAGTTAATCGGGTAGTTGTCCAGGTGTGTTGTAAGCTGACAATGATAAGCCCCAGCAGCATGCCACCCAGCACATCCAGGGGCGAATGAACCCCAAGGTAGATGCGTGATAAAGCCACCATACCTATTGCTACAGGAACCGTCCAATAATAACGCCTGGGTAGGTAGGGTAATAGCGTCAAACCAAGTACCGTAACCATAGTAGTGTGCCCGGACGGGAAGCCATAGCCACTAGCAAGCGGATCCCTAGGATTTATTCCATCTAGTAAACCAGCGGGACGAGACTGAGCAATAAACAGTTTGATAGATCGTACGGCTATAAAGGTAACCAACCCGTTTACAAATAACTTTATCGCCAAGACATGTAACCTTTGTAGCCAGGCTATCACGACAGCTGTTATAGCTATCCAGCTACTACCCAGCGTCGTGACTATTAAGAATAGTGGCGTTAGGGAGTATGGCCAGCCATAAATTGCCTCTAACAGACTGCTATTCCAGCCAGTTAGGATATGTTTGTGAGCTTCGGCGGCGGCCATAACGAACATGATGACGCCGCTCAGGGCAATTAAGGCGTGTACTCTGGGCGTAAAGTGTATCATTGGCGTGGATTTATTGGTCCGCATAATGATCTAGTATACGACAAAGTGCTTGCGGTTGAGCACGATTCACGGTATTCGTATCACGCCGGCTGTTGCAGAGTTTTATGATTACAAAACGGGCTAGATCGATGTACGAATCGCCCATGGCAGACACTAATCCCGCCTCACGCTAGCTTGCTCGCCATCGCTCCAGCTTGGGCACTTGCTTTGCAGCCAGGTTAGCTATAAAGCCGGGCCAATGTTTTTGTTTGAGGGCTTGTACCACTGTTGCCTGCATTTCGGTCACTGTTAGATATGGGTCTTTGAACTGGCCGTTTTCATAACAAAGGTTGCAGTACTTTTCGGTTTTGCTGTCATCGCTTTCACTCCCCTTATTGATGTCATTTAGGGGCATGCTGCAGCTTTGACATACTTGTTTAGCCATATTAACGCTCCTGGTTACGATTATACCCGACTTACGCACTTTTGTGCAGATAACAGAGTCTATCTGAGTAAGGCGAGAACTTTCAGATTTCTGGAGGGGTAGTCATAGCTACATCGACAGAAAGATGGAAGTTTGTAGCCACTCAGGGAGGGTATGAAACTGTAGAAAGATGCGAAAGTCCTATATAGTGATACAGTAAGGTAAAAGGAGAAAGCAGGCGTGGCAGAAGACAATGAATCACCCCTGGGTGGACCATTGGAGCTTCCTGGAGGTGTGCCGCCTATTAAGCGCTCGTCTTACAAACTGCCAACTGGTCATGGTCGCCGTAAAAAGTTGGTTATTGGTTTAGTGATCGTAGTTCTAGGGGGACTGGGCTTCGGTGGCTGGAAGGTTTTGCAGAAACATAGTCAGTCGCAAACTACGACCAATAAGCAGCCGGCCGAAACCAAGCAAGCTACGACTAAATCCAGCGATGTGCCCACAACAAGCGAGCTCAAGAGCTTTAAGAGTATAGATTTAGGTCTAGAGTTGGCATATCCCAACACTTGGACGGTTAACGAAACGGCCGGCGGTGTACGCCTAACGTCACCCGACTTTAGCTATCCGACGACCAACAAAGGCAATGCAGATGGTAATTTTCGGGTTTATATCCGCAAGGGTGCTCGTGGAATCGACAGTACATACATTGGCCGCGGCGTCGCCATTAAGCCATCCGAAAAGCTCATATACGATCAGCCTGCGGCTGACCAGCGCAAAGATACATTGGTATCGTTTTTTGGCCTTGATACGCCCGATTACTTCGCTTACTTTTTCGTGGCTGGTAACTTTGAGCTTAAGCCAGGTGATACCCTTGGACCAGATTATGGCAAAGAGCCCGAAACTTTTATCGTGGCAGGTGGTTACTCAGCTACTAGCATGACGGATGACCTGGAAACCAATAAAGTCCCACTTGGCACGTTTGTGCAAACCAATGCCTATAAGCAAGCGATAGGTATTATCAAATCTCTTAAACTTCAGTAGATCCCTTTTGCTAATTTGGTCTGCATGGCAACAGATTTGAGAAATAATCCCTTATGACTATAGCAAATCATCGTTGACCGACAGGAAAATACCACTAATTTTGCCGCTATCGTTAAAGCTAAACGAGACTACGTAGTTGTTGGCAGCTTTGCCAACCAAAGCCGTCGTAGGAAAGTACTGCTTGTAGTCGCCGCTTTGGTATTCGCTCAGTGTTGCTGCTGGCAAAGCAAAGTTCCAGGGGTCAGTCGCGCTATCAAGATATTTGAGATCGCTAATGGCCTGGGTGGGAGTACGATCACCCACGCCCTCGGACGCCGCAATAATGACTTTGACGGTCGAAGCCATGTAGCCCTCTAACGCGGCTGTATTGCCAGAGGTAATGGCTGCCTTGATGTTATCCAGAACCTCGGCACTGGGTGCCTTGGCTGGGGTTGCATTGGTTGTATCTTTTTTGGCTTTTTCATCGGCCAAGTCCTTTTCGAGCTTGGTAACTTTTTGGTTGAGCTCCGTAATCTGCGCGGACTGTTGCTTGATTTGTTTCTTGGCATCTTTGTCACGCCACCAGTAGGCACCGTATGCCGCACCAGCAATCAACACAAGCGCTAATAACATCACAGCCCATGGCTGGCTGGGTTTGGGGCTGACATGCACTTTGCTAATCTTTGGCTGTTCCTCTGTTGGTTCTGTTGGTTCCATATGTCAAATACTTCTTTTTGTTACTCTTTGAGAGTTCTATAGCCCAGGATACACCATTCGCTTTGTTCCTTCAGCAAGTCTACCTGAAATGTGGTATTGGGTAAGAGCGGCCCGACTTCACCACTTATCCGAGCTTGGTTGTTGGCCACATTGGCGGTAGTGTAAGTTATATCCGACAGATCAATTGTAAAAAAATTACTCTCTTCTAACCCAGATGTGAACTTCTCTAGTGTTGTAATCTCCTTGAACCGCTGGCAAGTTGTTTTATATGCTTCTTCTGTTTTCTTGGCGTATACCAGTTTGAAGTGATCTTTGGCGACTCGTTTGGCAGCTGCTTTGTCATCTTCTGTGGAGACTTTTTGCTCGTTTTCGGTGCTCGCACTAGGCGTAGTAGTTGTGCTTTGCTTACTTTTGTTTTGATTTTGGTAAACCATGTATCCCACTGCGGCAACGATAGCTGCCACCACAACTACGGCAACAATAACAAGGTGTGCTGCGCCGTTTTGATTTAACTTTTTCATTTGTTGGTGCTCTGTTTATAAACTATCCGCAACTATACTACCCTCGCGTGGTAAATGCAATAATGCGCTTATGCTTAGTAAGCAAGCCGTGTCAAGGTAAACAAAAAAGGGCCCTTGCGGGTCCTCTTTTGTTCGTAACTTCCTCTGCCGAAGCGGATTGGTTACTGAATCACCTCACGATGATCTATACACCAATATAGGCTCTTCCGAAATACTTGTCAACAATATAATAATGCCCTGTAGATGCTTGTGTTTTGGTTACAGATATTGTGTTGTGTATAAACCGTGGATAATGCTGTGTATAATTGCTCAGGCTCCGTTGCCAAGCGGCGGGTATGATTTGCCATACAGGTCGGGACAAGCACGACCAAAACCATTCACATTAGGGATTTTTAACCCGTAGGCTATACTGAAGTTTAGATCTATTGTTCCAAGCTATTTTCAATTATGGGCTGCGCAACCACAGAAGCGGCTAGTGCCCCGAAAGCCAGTTCTGTGGGACTGGAAAGAGGCATCATGCACTTGTTTACATTATCTATCAAGCGTAAGCAAGATGTCTCTATTTTACGCTTAGTGTATTTTGTGGGCCCGGGGCTATAGGGTGCGGGTTTGGCCGATGGCGTTGGTGTTGAAGTCCACAAACTGTGCGTAGTACTGCCAGGCGGCTTGTTGGGCAGCATTGAGCTTCCCTGCACTGTCGACCCACTTCTTGACGATAGATTCTTTGACACTCACCTTTTGGCCAATTTCGAGTGCGGGTGAGCCAGCTTCTTGGGTTAGATTGGTCTCGGCAAAGATGATTTTGGCTTGGCTGATGGAAACCTTGTTTTTGTGGCCGTAGGTTTGGACGGCTTTGCGAGCAATTTTAGTGTACGAATCGCCGGCTTGGGCAACGTAATTATATTCTACTGATGGTCCGGTTGTGCTGGTGGCAGCAGCAACACGGCCATCGTCATCATGGTCGTGGGCCAGTACCGGTGCCGCAACTAGTATACCCAGGGCACCTGCGATTATACCTGCGGTGATGATTGAGGTGGTTAGTGAATAAATGAACTTACGCATATACCCTCCTGCCCCACCACAATTTTTTATTATTACCATACTTATTGTAGCAATATTTAAACAACTTATGCAAAAAGCAAAATTTCGATGCCCGCTGCGGGCAAACTGTAGCAAACTATTTTTGCAAGCAGAAGCTGTGTGTCTCTATTTTACGCTATCGCGTAAAATAGAGACACGAAAGTGACGACCCAAGAAGAGTGGGTTAATGCTATGTGTGAGCTTTGTTAGCCGCACCACCATATAACATATTCACCATTATTGCCGGTTAAAGACGACGGCTTATAGCAGGTTGCGTTTGGTTCTAGAATTTGGGCTTTTGCTATCAAAAGTACCAAGCTTTGGTTTGCATGCCAGCAGACTTGGGAAAGAACATACTTGTCATAATTCTGGCTTACAGGGTCAACATGAAGTGGTACAATACGGATATAAACAGGCGGGTTATATGCAGTTTTTTGCGCATCATGTTGTAGAGCACACACTCAATATGAACTTACCATCTGTTTTGGGATTATTGGTGGCTTTGATAATACTAGCAATAAGTGTACCAAGAGGTGGCAAATGAAGGTTGATTTGCAAGCCGATAACAAACAAGTAACAGCCCTGGCTAAAGCCGAAGTGAGCGGCCCAAATGTTTCGGGTAGTGCCGACTTTACCGAGTATGATGTAGACGGTTGGAAGTATGTGCACATACGTTTAAGGCTGCAAGGTGATCCTCAAACCCTAAAGGCTGGCAAGCATGCCGTACATATCCATGAAAAGGGCGACTGCGAGTGCGATGGCTTTAAGTGCGCTGGTGGGCATTTTGACCCAGGTCCCGCCGGCAATAGCGACCCTGATGCCAACCACGGTTATCACGCCGGTGATCTGCCAAACATCATCATCAATGACAATGGCAAGGGCCAGCTAGAGACAATTACTACACGTATTACCCTTTCGAACGGCCCGGTATCTATCCTCCAGCCAGCAGAAGGCACTTCGCTTATGGTGCACGCCAATACTGACCCATATGAACCAGGCGAATCAGGCTCCGGCCACAGCGGCGGCCCCCGCCTAGCCTGCGGCCGCATCGAGAAGGTTTAAACTTTGTAACAACCCTAGTGTCACGGCTATAATGGTTAGCAATGCAATGGCACGCAAAAACAATTGAGCAAACATACCAGGAACTTGTATCGTCCGATAAAGGTCTGGCAGTTCATGAGGTACGTAAACGACTCAAGCATTACGGGCAGAACCGCCCTATGCTTAAAAAAGACCCTTTTTGGAAACTTATCATTGAGCCGTTCCGTAGTCTTTTTGTGGGAGTATTGATAGTTGCCGGGGTAGTTAGTGCTCTTACCCACGAAACGCTTGATAGCGTTATTATCCTTACCATCATATCGATTAATGCTGCCATTTTTTATACCCAACAATATGCGACCAACCGTGTGCTAAGGAGCCTTAAAAAGAAAAGTGTCCAAAAGGTACATGTGCTTAGGGATAGTAAAAGGAAGACTGTGTCTTCGTTAAAATTAGTACCCGGTGATATTATTTTTCTGACCGAAGGTGAGCGTGTGCCTGCTGACGCCCGGCTGGTGCAGGTTGATAATTTGCAGCTTGATGAGTCCGCCCTTACCGGCGAGTCATTGCCGGTTTACAAAACCGTCTCGACATTGGGCAGTGACACGCCGATTTACGAACGCCATAACATGGTCTTACAGGGAACCTATATCTTAGCTGGCCGTGGTCGGGCAATGGTGGTCGAAACGGGGCCGCGTACCGAGTTTGGCCTTATTGCCAGGTTGGCGAGCCAGACGGATGAAAAAAGCCCGGTGCAACAAAAAATAGACCACATTGTTGCCAGGCTTATACAAGTGCTGGTGGTTGTCGCTATTTTGGTTTTTGTGCTTAGCCTTATCCGTGGACTCCCTGTTGCCGAGGCACTGCGTTTTGTGTTGGCAATGTCCGTGTCGGTCGTACCAGAAGGACTACCGGTGGCGTTGACAATTATTGTAGTACTCGGCATGCGCCGCATGGCAAAACATAAGGCTTTGGTGCGCTCGTTTAAAGCCATTGAGGACATCGGCCTCATTACCACCATTGCTACCGACAAAACAGGCACCCTTACCAAAAACCATCTGCGAGTTGTGGATAGTTGGTCACCAGCTGGCAATGCCATAGACAAATTTGTAGCCCGAACCATTGATCCAAACGAAAGCTCGATTGACCCGCTTGACACAGCCCTTAAAGAACACGTTGGGCATATGCATAAAACGGGCTTTAAGCAGTTTTACCCATTTAATCCTTCTCTGAGAGTTAGCGGTGCTTATTATGATGATGAGCACATGCTCTATTTGAAAGGACTGCCAGAGCATGTTCTAGCCGGTTCACATATAAATCATACTGACAGGCAAAAGGCCGAAAGCATTATGCATACCTTCGCCTCCAAGGGCTACCGCGTAATAGCTATAGCCCGGCAGAAACTTCGTGTCAGCCCTAAAGATCTGAATGCCATCCAGCGGTCAAAGCATGAATTTTTGGGTTTTGTGGCCTGTGCCGATGAGCTCCGCCCAGAAGCAAAAAGCGCCATTGAGGCAGTTCAAGCAGCTGGTATTAAAGTTAAGCTCATAACCGGCGATCATTTTGAGACAGCTTATCATATAGGCAGTCAGATTGGCCTCGTTTCCCACCGTAATCAGATTGTTGTTGGCAGTGAATTACCCAAAAGCACCGCTGCCCTTGCTGCTGTCATCCGGCAAAAGACAGTGTTTGCCCGTATTCTGCCAGAAGATAAGTTCCGTATTTTACAGGCGCTCAAAACTACCGACATCACGGCTATGACCGGCGATGGTGTCAATGACGTGCCGGCTTTGGCAGATGCACACGTTGGAATTGCCATGGGGTCGGGAAGCGATATTGCCAAAGATGCCGCGAACATTGTGTTGTTAAATGATAACTTTGCCACAATTATTAAAGCTCTCAGTGAGGGCAGAAAGATATTCGACAACATCCGCCGTATGTTGTTTTACCTGCTGTCCACTTCGCTTGGTGAGATTTTTACTATGATTGGTGCACTTTTATTAGGCCTGCCATTGCCAGTAACAGCTATTCAAATACTTTGGATCAACCTTGTTACCGACACTGCTTTGGTATTACCGCTGGGGCTAGAACCGGCCGAAAAAGACCACATGACGCAGCCACCTCGCAAGCCGAAGGACCCCTTGCTGAGCCGCATGCTCCTTATTCGTATGATTTTGGTAGCTGGTACCATGGCTTTGGTGACCCTTATTATTGTGAAAACGCTGCGAGACAAAGGCTACACTACGCCCTACATCCAAACGGTAGCTTTTATGGCCCTTATTGCGGCTCAGTGGATGAATGCTTTTAATGCTCGAAGCGAACGGGAATCAATTTTTACCCGCTTGCGACGTGCCAACTACGGTTTTGCCGTAGGTTTAACGGTGGCAATTATTTTGCAATTCTTGGTTATGTTTGGCCCGCTTCGCGAGGTTTTTGGCATTCAACAAGTTGACACAAGTATATTGGCCGTAAGCACGCTGGGCATAATGCTGGCTGTTTTGTTTGTGGTAGAAACGCAAAAATTTGTCTTGAGGCATTTGCCATCAAGCACAGAGGTTTTATAGCCACTTAATTGCCAGTTTGGTGGGGCTGGGACGTATCTGCGGACGAGTCCGCGTCACAGGTAATTTTCTTGGCCTCAGCAGGTGAAATAAGATAACTAACCACGTAGAAGTGCGTCTCCGGCAATCTGTACATGCCAAATTGGTTCACTCAATTGCTCACTCTTATGTTGCAGGTATAGCCATTTCAATACAAAATGACCAGATTGTGATTAATGGTTGGTGAGGCTAAAAACTAGCTTTCTTTGGTTAAAGCATATCCGTAGATATGCTGCAGACAAAAAAGTAGTTTTTTGACCATCAAACATAGTCAGAAATGGTCATTTTGTACTGGGAGGGCTATAGGCCAGTTTCATAATTGTTTCTTAGTATACAATACTTCTAGTCAGCCCAGATACAACTTGTTACAATACAGACCGTTCATCACCTTAATGGCGAGTGGCCAAGTGGTAAGGCGCCTGATTCTGGATCAGGAGATCGAAGGTTCGAATCCTTCCTCGCCAGCCAGATGCGACAGCAGGTTTGATTTCGTTTCAGACTACGGTACCAGACCTGTAAGTTTGTCAATTTTAAGAATAGATGTTTCGACGATGGCCAACTTTAGTTACTTGAACTATTCTTACTCGGTCTTCAATAATGTATAAAATTCGATAGTTACCTTGACGGGCGCGATATTCCTCTCTTCCCGAAAGTTTTTTTGACCAAGTTGGTCTAGGATTATCGCCCAAGGATTTGATACGCCCCATTATCCTTGTGATATCGTTTTTTGGTAACTTTGAAAAATCGTGTCGTATTACGCTAGGCAGTATTTCAACGTTATATTTTGCCACTATTTTGAAGCTCTTTTAATGCAGCTTCGTAAGTCAGCGGCGTTTCTCTCTTGGACTGCCGAGTACGAATTGTAGTAATGTCATCCAGGTCCTCGGCAAGTTGAGCTTGCAATGCCTCGTTCATGAGACCAGAAATAGTCTGACCTGTTTCGACAGCACGCATCTTCATGGTCTTATACATTGCTGAATCTAAGTAAAGAGTAGCTTTTGTAGTCATGTATACATTTTACCGTCATAACAGCATACTGTCAATGCTTTTAGCTTGTTCGAATCCCTCATCCTCAGCCAATTAGTGTTTAACAGAGATAGACCGTATTGCTATACAACGGTCTTTTTTTGTAAAGACCCATTGATAAAGGTGCTTGTTTCGAATCCTATTTTACCCATTGGTTTTCAGAACGAAACTCGACTTGTTCGTAAATAGCATATGGTTTTTTATAATATTTTGCCCACTCTTTATCACCATATGAAAAGTGCCACCACTCACCGTCAAATGGTGCAAAGCCAACTTTCAGCATGAGACTGCGGAGCAACTGTCTGTTCTTTTGTGCTGCCTTGTTAATAAACGGTGAAAAAATAAATGAGTCGTTTGTAAATACCCAAATACCCGTACCCATATTTATAGGTTTACCAGATTTAACAATTTGAATATCAATTGCTCCACCAGTGGGGTGACCCGCTATTTCTGGCACAGCTATTAAGCGGTGAACAGCTTCTAGCAACTCGCTACCTGTATATTGTTTTTCAAGCTGCCTTTTATATTTTAGAAATAGCCTTTGCTGTATGCTGAGCGCTCTATATCCATATACAACCTGAAGTTGTAAATCAGGGTTGTATTCTGCCAAAAGCTTAGCAGCTTGTTTAAGCTTACTGGCAACTTTTTTTCTCACATATATCAGGTCTCCTGTGTATGCCCACATGTCTTTGTTGATGGGTTTGGTGACTAGGTTAGGCCGGGCCTTAATCGGCACTAGCTCTTCTTGTATAGGCCGAACAGGCACGCCAACTAAGTCAGCGTACCTCAGCATTTTATCTTCTAGTAATTGATAGACAGCCTGCTTGTTCATGACAATGCAAGTTCTCCATCGTATAGAACTGAAACCTTACCGGCAATATTTGAAGCTACCACTTTGCCAGTTTCACTATCAAATGCAGCCTCGGTAGTGATTCTTTTGCCAGATGGCTGAATAACTTCAAGCCTCTGGTTCTGCTTTGCCTGCATGCTAGACTTTCTGGGCTACGTAGACAACTCTCCTGAATTCTAAATCTTAAACGAACACTAGCCCATTTAACTTGTTAATCTCACTGTAGAATACCTCGTTTGGCGTGGCATAGTCCAGACACTTTATTCCAGGGAGACACCCTGGAATACTGGAATAAATAAGAGCTCCCTCATGGTCTTTTGCAACAAAGAGGACGTTCCTCTGTAGGTGTCGATTGCTGCATATTTATATCTGCTCCGGCGACATTCTCACTTCAAGAACACGAAAAACTACGCGCCAGGCAGATTTGCTGTTCTCATTTCGCACATCTGTTAGAGGACAGTCCTCTAGATTCATGACTACCCTTTTGACGGGCAATTTTAAAATCGTTGGCTTCGAGGATTTTAATTATCTGACGAGCTGCCAGAGCCTTCATGGTTTTAGGCCAGTGCTACTTTTACGTCTGCGATAATAGGGCGCTCAGTCCGAACTGGAATATTCTTGTGATCCGCCTCTAATTCTTCAATCCACAAACCGAGCACTTCAGTGGCTTTTTCTTGCGCCTCTTCAAAAGTATAACCGAACGTCACACAGCCGGGGAAGTCAGGGAAAGATACCTCATAACCACCATCTGGAATGGGGTTAAGCACCGCAGGATAAACAGTTGTATGTAGCGTTTTCATCAATATATTGTACCAGTTTGGTGGTTAGGTGGCTATACTCATTGCCGTAAGATTATATGCGAACAAGTGCGGCTTTTGTTTGGCATTACGATACAGTCCCACAAAAACCCGCGAGCGCTGTCTCATTTGTTTCATTTTTAGGAAAGAGACAAAGAGGATAAAGAGGGCGCCGAGGACAGTCCTCTAACAGATGTAGATTTTGTGCTTTAGGATCAAACAGGTGCGCCTGGGTATAGAAGCAATTGCAGAAGAGCTAAAATACGTCCTGATTGATGTATGTTTACGTTAAGTTTTAATCATAGTTATAAATTTTTGTAATAGGATTACGAAAATTTACGGTCCCATCTTCTAACAGTTAGGAAATCGGGTTTTCATCCCGGCAATACGGTTCGCTAATCCCCCTTTGGGCTTGCTCGCAAACGGGCATATTATACATAGTATTCTCGTTCAAGATCTTCAAAGAGTGAGGCGCCAAAAATCTGCTACAATAATTACAATTTGAAACAAGATTAAAATTTGGAAGCTAGACGAAATGGATGCCGACCATGTCGCAGCATGGAGTAAGGGCGGGGCAACCTCATCGGCTTTTCTACGTGACCTAAGCACTATATTGAACTGGCTCGGAAGTGTTCTTTTGCTATATTCCATCTACAAGCTCTCCCATATTGCCGCCACTATCCAGGCTAAGGAAAGATTAAGTTCGGTTGATTAATGTTTTAGTACTTGCTAAGATACTATTATGAAGTTATTCAACCGTACAAAGCCGATGCAGATTAGCAAAGACGAGGAACGTCTTATATTTGCCATGCAACTATTAGGTGATAAAACTCGTTACAAAATATTTAAACTACTGATGACACGTGACGAAATGTGTGTCACTGATATTGCGGAAGAGCTTGACGTAACCGTGTCGGCTATCTCGCAGCATTTTCGTAATTTTGAACTGATTGGGCTGGTAGATAAGGAGAGGATGGGTCAAAAGATGTGCTATATGTTGAAGGCTGATGATCACCTTGTTAAAGAGCTAGCTGCCATGATCCAAAAAGGATACAAATAATAATGAGGAGGGTTAACCAATGAAAAAGATAACAATATACAGCACCGCAACATGCGCATACTGCAAAATGCTCAAGAGCTACCTGCAAAGCAAAGATATTACTTACGAAGAAAAACACGTCGACCAAGACCCTGCACTAGCGCAAGAGCTGGTAGATAAAAGCCACCAAATGGGTGTACCGTTTACCCTGATTGAAGAAGACGGACACGAACCTGTCGCCATCTTGGGTTTTGACAAACCACGCGTGGACCAAGTTTTGGGACTAGCTTAGCCCAATGAAAGCAATCTGGCGAGGAAATATTATTGCTGATAGTGATAAAACAATCCTGATTGAAGGTAATCACTACTTCCCGCCAGAGTCTATAGACAGAAAATATGTGAAGAAGAGCAAATATCATAGCCTGTGCTACTGGAAAGGTCTGGCTAGCTACTACCATGCAGAGAAGGATGGCTCAGTCGAGAAAAATGCTGCATGGTACTACCCAAAAGCTACATGGCTATCACGAAAAATTATGGGAAAAGATTTTAGTAATTACGTGGCCTTTTGGGGCAGTATCAAAATAACAGAGTAGATCGGGGGAACTATGTCAAAAACCACTTGCAATAAAGGAGATACCTTCAACGTTGATAGCGAAGTGCCGTGCAGTGGCGGATACATCTGCGTACCGTGTGGAGACAAGAAGCACTTTAGCGAGGGCGAAGTATTCCCTCGCTGTTTTGCGTGTATAGAAAAAAAAGGTAACCCAGATAAACTGCGAAAAGGTCTAGGCCTGTGGGAACTTTTGGAGCCACGCGACGCTACCCATAAGTGCCCCGAATGCGGATTACACTACCGTGATGAGCAAACAGCCAAAACATGCCAAACCTGGTGTGCCGAGAACCACAGCTGTAACTTAGATATTATTAAACATTCAATTGAACAGGAGACGGTACATATATGAAAGCAATCTGGAACAACAAAGTAATCGCCGAGGCTGACAAAGACGACCTAATATATATTGAAGGAAACTGGTATTTTCCGCCTGACGCCATAAAGAAAGAGTACTTTAACCCGACAGATAAGCACACGACATGCTTCTGGAAAGGGCTGGCAAGTTACTATAAAGTAGATGTTGACGGTGTAACCAACGAAGATGGAGCTTGGTACTACCCTGACCCAACTCCTAGTGCTATCGATAAAGTTAAGGAAGATTTCACTAATTACGTCGCCTTTTGGCACGGCGTCCAGGTAACGGAGTAACGTAATGGCAAAACAATATGATCTAATTGTACTTGGAACTGGTGGTGCTGGCTACCGCGTAGCAATGGCAACCAAAGCGGCTGGTTGGCATGTAGCAGTAGTGAACGATGGTTTGTTTGGTGGAACGTGTTCAGTGCGGGGCTGTATACCAAAAAAAGTATTGGCTGGTACTGCCGAGATAGCAGACATAAACAGGAGACTTCACGAGCTTCATATCGTCAGAGAAGAGCCGATTATGGACTGGCGGGCTCTGATTGCCCATAAACGAACATTTACTGACCCTGTACCTGGTAGCACCGAGAAGGCGCTGAAAGAAGCGGGGATTGACGTTTATGCTGGCTCACCACGCTTTACCGGTAATCTTGAGGTTGAGGTTGATGGTGAAACCTTGTCCGCGAAAAAGGTTCATATTGCTGTCGGGGCAAAACCCGCCAAACTGGCAATCGAAGGCGTTGATCATCTCATCATAAGTGATGATTTCTTGGAGCTAGATAGTCTACCGAAACGTATCGTGTTTGTTGGTGGTGGCTATGTATCATTTGAATTTGCTCACATCGCCGCCCGTTTCGGGGCTGATGTAACGATTTTGCACGGCGATGATCATCCGCTGGCGATGTTTGACGCCGACATAGTCCAGACCTTACTAAAAGCTAGCGAAGAAGCCGGTATCAAAGTCGTCTTGAATGCCGGTGTTAAAAAGATTGAGAAGTCTGGCAATACCCTTACGGTTACAACAGCAGATGACAAGACTTTTGAAGCGGATATCGCTGTACACGGGGCTGGTCGGCCACCAGCGATTGACGAGCTTAATCTTGAAGCAACTGGTGTAGAGTACGACGTACGGCGTGGTGTGTTAGTCGATGAATACTTGCGAAGTACATCCAACCCCGATGTCTATGCCGCAGGCGATGCTGCGGGCTCGGGTCCGCCACTCTCACCGGTCGCTGGAGTGCAAGGCGGCATCGTTGCCGATAATCTACTTGGTGGTGAACACAAGCAACCAAGTTACCTATCTACCCCCAGTGTTATCTTTAGCACACCAGTCGTGGCTAAAGTCGGCTATTTGGAGCATGAGGCTACAGACAAGGGCATTAGCTTTGACGCTATAACGACTGATACGTCTGGCTGGTTTGACAGTAAACGCCTTGGTTTAAAGCACGCCATAAGCAAGATACTGGTAGAAAAAGACACTCACAAGATTATTGGGGCACACCTGATCGGCAACCACGCCGAAGATCTGATAAACATCTTTAGTCTGGCCGTCGAGCTCGGTTTAACAACCGACCAACTGAAAGCCCCGATCTTCGCCTTCCCAACCTCAAGTGATGATATGAGGTCTATGTTCTAGCCATGAAAAGTTCTGAGATCATATTTATATACAATGCCAGGAGTGGTTTTATGCACGGCGTCATGGATCTCGCCAAAAAAACTGCTAGCCCTAAAACCTATCCGTGTAAACTGTGTATGGTCACGTATAGCGGGGCAACGATTAATAAGTTGTGGAAGCAGTACGTGGTCAATTTAGGCATTCCGGCGGTATTGGTAGACAATCCTTTGCCCCTCAGTAACGGTACGAGAAGTAATGATCTGGTTGTCAGATAGCTCTTTGGTTTTCTGGTACTCGGCAATGTCGTAAGGTATTTTGTGCATACGTGAGCCAACAATGTAGGTATACCCAGCAGCCGTAAGCGCTGCTAAGTTGGCTTGACTCATCATGCCGGCGTCAGCTACGACGGTGATGTCTACTAGATCATGCTGGACTTTAAACTCCTTAATAACTGGCAAGATAGTATTGGTTTCAGCCGTATTGCCTTCAAAGCTTTGCAGCCCTAGAGGAAAGCCGTTCTGGTCAACCAGCAACCCGACAAGAATCTGTGGCTCCAGCCGCCGCTCTTTGCTCATACCTGGTTTGCGATAGTCGTCTTCTTTCTGGACTTCAAAGTACAACGTAGTAACGTCGTATAGCACTAGTGTCATGCCATCACGGCTGGCCCGGGCAAAACACAATTTGGTAAGCTTATCTCTGTAGTTGTTGGCAACGACTCGCTTCAAGCAACGGTATAGTTTATCCTCATCCACACCGTCAATACCCAGGTCAGTAAGCACCCGTAGGCTATCCAGTTTTGAGGTTGGTTCAACCAGCCGGGCAACACAGAGATACCTGAAATCTTCATCGGCAACTTGGTTAAAGCCCAAATCGCTATACTGCTCAAGTAATACTTGCAGTAACAAGTCGGAAAAAGAGCGCTTGAGTCCAACCCTAGTGGCGGTATCGGCTGGATCGCTGAATAGGGCTTGTTGCGAACCAACTAGTCGCTGTTTGGCTAAGGTGATCAGCAGAGCAAGCTCCGCACCATTATGGGCGCTACCAATGTGCTCAATCCTAATAATCTGCCCGTGAGATTTATGAGCAATCTGGACAGCTGTCGCGCCACTCGCGGTACGCACCTTACGGATGAAAGCCATTGCAGATATTGTAGGCTATTAGTGTCCCGAAACCGAGCCTTTGTTATCTGTTATTAGGGTTAAGAAACAGGGTTGGTGCGGAAGTCAGGCGGCCAAAGACCATCGTTTGTAGTTCAGCTATCTGGGCAGCTTGGGTTTCGATGATACCTTCAAAGTAAGCCTTTTGGTCACGCAACTCCTGTTTTAGTTGCTTGTTCTCAACCACAACCAAGTCAAACTTATCTTTGAGCTCAAAGTACAGCCGTTTGTAGTTACGACCTTCAGTTAGCTTGTGTTTGATCTGTTCGTCTGACAGTTTTGGCATGATGTTTGTTTTACTGTGTTACTCACACAGTTTAACATGCCACGGTTAGTGAGCGGTTACCGGGCTGTAAAACGTTCTAGACCGGTATGCTCAGCTAATTTTGGGTAAAGATCTACTCGTATAGCTGTGAGTGTGTACCGACCTTGTCGAAGATAGATTCATCTTCACGCTGTAAGTATAAAGCTCTGTAATCACCAGTTATGTCTATACTTCTATAAGATTTATATTTTCCTTTAAGAGCATGGTTGCGAAGGTCTGGGTGCAAGGGGTTACCCCGAAATATCAAGATATGTTTGTAGAGTTTAGTTTGGATTTTGGAAGGAAGTTTTTCGGCTTGTTTTATGAAACTTTTAGAGTAGTTAATGGTCATTTTAGCTGTAATTTGTCAGCCAGAAAACCTAGCGCCGCATCATTATCTTTGAACTTGTGGTAATCACCTGCGTCTATCTGTTTTCTGGAAACAGCCAGCTGTGCAGCAGTTTTAGCGTTAGGTACTTCGGGTATGTCAAAAACCACACTCTGTTCTATCGAAAAGCGTCGAAGCTCGTTGTTGAGTACTGCACTGATACTAATACCTAGCTTATTGGCAGTTTTTGCCGCTAATTTTTTTAAGTCAGGGTCGGTTTTTAAATTAATTACGGCATATTTATTCATACCAATAGTATATACTTTTGGTATCATATTTGTCAACACCCTTTTACTGGACTTACGCAAAATCCCTCGTTTCCAGGGTACATCTGGGTTAGTGCCAATGGTTTTATTAATGCACTGGGGTTTCGGTGTTGGAGGGGCTGTTGCAGGTTATTTTTTTGGCCTCGGTGGCCGAAATAAGATAGTTAATAACGTGAAAGTGTGGTTCTGCCAGACCAGCGTGTGGATCCATCGGCATTAACGTCAGATGATTATATGATCCTGTGGGAAGCGATAGAGCACTGTACTTGCCGGGTGTTTTACTTAGCTCATCGGTGCCTATAAGATACTCGATGGCCACTACTTTGCCATTGTGAACATCATAAATCGGTCCGTCAGGAATGTCTTTGGGCAATATATACTGCTTCCCCCGCCCGGCAACGCACTCGGCTGTAATGGTGGCGTCTTTAGGCACCGTAACTAAGCCAGAAGCGACTTTGTTCGTCTGATTGATAGTCTGGGACGTATGCCGCTGATTGGCGATGTAATACCCACCTGCTGCGCTGCTCGTAGCCACTCCAAGCATCAGCAAACCAAGTAGGGCACCTTTGAGGCCTTTCTTGGCAGGCTGGGATGGCGGAGTGCTCGGAGGTGGTGCAGGCGGAAGACTTGGTACCGGTTGTTGTGACGGTGAAACAGGAGGAAAAACAGAGGTAGGGGGTGATTCTGGTGCCGTTACAATGGGTGGCATAGGCTAAGCATAATCGTTTCCACCTCTTAATGCAAACTTGTCCCATAGTGGTTTACGTACTACCATTATGGTAATGGTTACGTTCAAAATTGGGCAGAAAGTGTTGTTACTGTTTCTGATCGTCGCGCTTGGGCCTTTGCTGCTGGTAAACTTCCTGCTGCTTGGGCTTGCCCAGCGTGAACTCAAACAGGAGGCCGTTAATCGGCAACAGATAATTGCCGAGAAAACTGCTGCCAGTGTCGACAACTTCCTGGGTTCTAAAGTTGGTATTCTAATCTTCCAGACCCAAACTGGTGCCTTTCGTCAGCTCAATGTGCCCGAGACTGAGCTAAATCTAGCTGCTCTAATCAAAGAAGACCGGGATATGGAGCGAGTGTCTCTAGTCGACAAAAAGGGTGATGAAAAAGTGGTCGTTAATCAAATCGGGCTCGTCAAGGAACACACCAATGTAGCAAGCAGTGACGCTTTTAAGGCCGCGACGTTTCTAGCCGGTAAGGAATACATCGGTCCCGTCAATTACGACAAAGACGGTCAGCCACATTTAACCATTGCCGTACCAATTATACGTTTTACACAACAACAGGATTTGACCAATCTTTCAACTGCTGAATTTGGCAAATACCGTACTCCCGATGACATTCAGGGGGTCATTGTGGCCAGCTTTAACCTCAGTAAGCTCTGGCAATCAGTTTTATCCACGCGAATTGGTACCAATGGTTACGCCTATGTTGTAGACGATAAAGGCAACCTGATCGCCCATCCCGACAGCAAATTCCTCACCTCTCACCAAAACATCTCTAATGTGCATCAGGTGCGACATTTCTTGCAGGACATCCACGACGAACACGAATCTGTATCTGAAAAAGGGGTGCAAGTATTTAGTACGTCCCAACAAATCAGTCGCGCTAACTGGGGGGTCATAGTCGAGGAACCCATAGCCAGTGTGTATGCTGGTGTCCAAGCTTTCTACCGAGTTGGTGTAGGTATATTTGTAGCCGTTGCAATAGTAGCTATTAGTCTGAGCCTGTTCTTCCGCAGGCAACTCTTGACGCCAATCCGGCAATTAGCCGCCGGGGCTCTACGCATTGGCGGGGGCGACTTTAGTTACACCATACCGGTACGCAGCAAGGACGAGCTTGGTAATCTTGCCCAAACCTTTAATAGCATGGGGCAAAATATTAAAAATCTCGTCAGTAACCTCCAGATACAGAATGTCCATTTGGCGGAGGAACAGAATAAACTTGCCAGCACCATTGCAAGCGTGAGCGATGGAGTAATTGCCATTAACGAGTCCCAGGCCATCATTACTACCAATCCCCCGGCCGGTCGGCTTGTGGGTAAGCAACCCAGCGAATTGATCGGTAAAACGCTAGCCGAGAGTTTCCGTTGGTCACAAAACACACAGCCGTTTCGACTCAAACTGACACATCCGGGTACCTACCACTTCCAAGATATAACGCTGGCACAGGCCGACCAAGTGGCTTATCTTGATCTCGTTGTTACGGTGTTAGAGCATAAGACGAGCGACATCGTGGCCATAATCACCATCCATGACCTGACGCCGGGTCGCGAGCTGGAAGTGATGAAGCTCGACTTTGTAACGATTGCCGCGCATGAGCTCAGAACACCGTTAACGGTAGTACGTGGCTATTTGAACCTTATGAACGTAGACGGTATTAACCAATTATCAATTTATAACATCGAGAATCTCCAACGTGCCATCATCGGCGCCGAGCAACTCAGTAAACTTATCAATAATCTTCTCAATGTATCGCGCATTGAGCGCGGAGAAATGCATATTGCCCTCTCCAAGATAAATCTTGACCAACTGCTAAGACAAGTAACACGTGAACAACAGATTACCATCACCCTTAAGGGGCAGAAGCTGGAATACGAACCAACATCTAACCCTGTATATGTGCCAGCCGATCGCTCAGCCTTAAGTGAAGTTATGAATAATCTCCTGAGTAATGCCGCACGTTACACGCCCTTCGGCAGTAGCATCAAAGTCGGTTTGCGAGTAGAAGGACAAAAAGTCCGGGTAGCGGTAACCGATAATGGACCAGGCATTCCACACACCGCACAAAAGCGTTTGTTTACTAAATTTTACCGCGTTGAGCGAAGCTTAACGACCGGTAACAGGGGTACAGGTCTCGGGTTGTATATTTCCAAACGGATTATGCAATTGCATCACGGCGAAATCGGAGTACTATCAAAAGTTAGCGAAGGGTCAACGTTTTACTTCACTTTGCCCCTTTACAATGACGCTATACATGGCAAACTAATAGTAGGCGAAAAGGAATTGGTTGGCACTCATGGCTGGATTACAAAACATTCTGCTAGTTGAAGATGACGTGATGATCCGGGAACTCTACAACACTACGCTTGTCCGTAATGGCTTTAGGGTAGAGGGCGCCGGTAATAGCGAAGAGGCCTTTGCCAAACTCAAGACTTTCCATGCCGATGTTATTTTTTTAGACATTATGCTGCCAGGTTACTCTGGCATTGATATACTTAAAGAATTGCGCACCGACCCGCAGTATGGTAGCCAGCAAACTAAAATTATGATGCTGACTAATCTAGTTCAAGAGGATTTGATAGATAAAGCCATGAAGTTGGGTGCTAATGGATACGTCGTTAAGGCCGATATCTTGCCCAACGACTTGCTCAATATTATCTCATCGCTCGAACAACCCCAAACCGACAAGTCTAGCGGTGTTGTTTAAGGACACGGTTGTAAGCCGCTACATAATTAAGTGCCATTTGGCGAGCCGAAAATTTGTTCTCGGCGACTTGGCGGCAGGCATAGCGATCAAGCTGGTCAATAAGAGGTATTTTGGCCGCCATGCCTTTGACGGTTTTACATAAATAGCCGGTTATACCGTCGTCGATGATTTCCGGCAGTGAACCGCGGCCAATGGTTATGACCGGCGTCCCGCAGGCCATGGCCTCAATATTAGTTAGACCAAATGGCTCATCCCACTGAATCGGTGATAAGAGCGCTTTGGCTCGTTTGAGTAGTGTCACCTTTCTCTGGTGTCCAACTTCCCCCACAAATACGATCTGTTGGTTGTCGATTAATGGCTCGACAGCTTCCTCGAAGTACGTCTGATCAACGGGGTCGATTTTGGCGGCTATTATGAGTTTCTGCCCCGTTTGTTTGGCAATTTTTATAGCATGCTCTGGGCCTTTTTGTGGATTGATCCGGCCAAGAAACAACAAATAATCATCGGGTTTGTCATTAAACTCAAAACGCTCTGGTTGAATACCATTGTAGACAGTAGCAACGTATCGGAAGTTTGGGCCATGGCGACGCTGGGCTTTACTGATACTGATAAATGGTCCTTTTTTGAAATAGCCATACATACATTGTTCGGTTGGCTCAAGCAAGCTACCGTGTACAGTCGTAACAACTGGACAATCTATGAGTTCCTTGAGTAGCAGTAGTTGCCAGCCAAAGTGATTATGGACAATGTCGAAGTGCTGTTTGCTGATTTCGGTGACAGCTTTAGCTAAGCCTAGGTAGTTGAGAGCTAGGCGCGTACTGGGGTTACGGGCTTCAGGCAGAACCCTAATGGCTCTATCTACGCACGGGTACAGTTTGGCGGAGGTATGTGAGTCCTTGCTGGCAAATAAGGTAACATCGTGACCGAGTTTGATCAGCTCCTCAGCTAAGTTGTAGACTACTAACTCCGTGCCACCATATTTGAGTGGTGGCACTGGTTCTTCAAAGGGCGCCAATAAAGCAATTTTTAACATACGTATCTCGGAAACGGGGTCTTACTCCGCAACTCCCTTGCCCACAAGCAGACTTATAGAGTTTAGTATACTGGACTTACGCAAAATCCCTCGTTTCCAGGGTACATCTGGGTTAGTGTCAATGGTTTTATCTGACAGAGATGTATCTGTAGATACATCGAGGGAAGAAAAACAGTTGGCAGTTGACCAGATTTGGTCTGGGGATGGGGGAGCTTTGTGTAAGTCCAGTATAGCAGGATTTTGCTCCCACCTCTAGTAACCTCAGGAACTTAAAGTGGCGCTATATCTATCCGTATAAATGCTTCGGCACATTGGCAGTCGCATTGCCTACCCATGTCTTCGGCCAGATCTTTCATGACTTCTTGCGTACCAGCTACGTCGGACATTTGGCTGGTGTGGGCTGCCAGGGCTTGTAGTTTCTTATCGATCGTCGCGCTAATATCAACAAAATAATTACGGCGCTCAAAATGTATCAGCAAAACGGTTTGGGCAGCGTGCGGCTTTAGACCTTCGGCCAAAAGCTCAGGAAAGCTTAAGTGATCACGAGCCAGCGGGAAAACGGCATCCAGTGTAGCCTGCCCAGCCGCACGATGGTCGGGATGATTTATAAAGTTGCGCTCGAGCGAATAAACCATGGTCGGGTCCATAGTCACCACCACATCTGGTTTAACCTGGCGGATGATACGTACGATGTCGCGCCGGACTTCGTAACTGTTAGCAAGGCAACCGTCTTCGTAATCGCAAAAGAACACTTGTTTCACGCCCAATATATTGGCAGCCGTCTGCTGTTCTTTGCGCCTCATAGCAATCAAATCACAAGGCGATATGTGTCGGTCAGCTGAGCCTTTGCTGCCATCGGTCAATATCAGGTAGTAGGCAGTGGCACCTTGGCTCACCCAACGAGCTATACTGCCAGATACACCAAAATCTAGATCATCGGGATGCGCGGCGATCCCAAGGACAATTTTTGGCTGTAAATCAACTGCTTTAGATATCTTCATGAGCTTGATTTTGCCTATAGCCATTCCAAAACAAAACATGTCTTTTTGACTAAGCCTTTTGGTCTAAAAACTTCTTTTTTGTTTGCAGCGTATCTACAGATACGCTTTAGCCAAAGAAAGCTAGTTTTTAGTCACAAAATCCACTATCCAAAATTTACACGTTTTGTTATGGGATGGCTATACGTATTTGTCATAGTAATATGCCCTGAAGCGAAAGTAAAGTATTTCCTTAGCATTCACCCCCGTGCTACTATTATCAAAGTATTACTAAAACAAAGGTGCCTTTAAGGAAAATTGTGGGCAAACATAAAGTAGTTATCGTCGGTGGCGGCTTTGGCGGTGTCAAATTGGCGCTTGAGCTAGCAAGTGATCACCGTTTTCATGTGACACTTATTAGCGACCATCTAGACTTTCGTTACTATCCTAGTCTCTATCGAACAGCTACCGGCGGTAAGCGTTACATCGCTAGTGTGCCACTAAACGAAATTTTCGCCGATAAAGGTACGCATTTGGTTGTGGACCGTGTTACCCAGCTGGACCGCGTAGCACATAGCGTTAGCACTGCCACCAAGCAGACATTTGCTTACGATTCACTTGTGTTGGCACTAGGAGTACAAACTAACTTCTATCATATAAAGGGATTAGAGACGTTTTCTTACGGTATAAAAACTGTGAATGATGCCGTACGCTTAAAGCACCATTTGCATCAGCAACTTATAGAGCAGCACAAGCCAGATCTAAACTACGTGGTGATCGGCGGCGGACCCACCGGGGTTGAGCTAGCTGGAGCTTTGCCCGCATATTTGCGGGCTATTGCCCGCCGTCACGGCATCAAACACCACGCTATTCATGTTGGCTTGGTCGAGGCAGCACCGCGTTTGCTACCTCGCATGCCCAAAGATATAAGCCTGTTGGTAGCCCGTCACTTGCGCCGGATCGGCGTTAAACTGTATCTGGGTACAGCGGTACGTGCCGAGACTGCTGATGCTTTGATGCTGGAAGACCAGAAATTACTCAGCCGCACGGTTATATGGACAGCTGGCGTTACCAATCATCCCTTTTTTGTGGATAATAGTTTTCAATTGACTAAAAACGGAAAGGTCCGTGTCGACCAGTTCCTGCAAGCCGAACCAGGCATATTTGTTATTGGCGACAATGCCGACACTCCCTATAGTGGCATGGCCCAAACCGCCCTTATTGATGGCGGCTACATGGCTGGACACTTAAAGCGTTTGGTTGCCTCGAGTGATCCCAAACCTTATGTGGCCAAAAAACCTATTTATGTGTTTCCGGTCGGGCCGCGGTGGGCGGCTGTACTATGGGGCAAAATACGCCTCTACGGCTGGCCAGGCTATGTGCTGAGGCGTCTGGCTGATCTGATAGCCTACCATGATTACGAACCGTGGCAATTGGCTACTAAACGCTGGATGGCTGAGGATGATAGCGAAGAGTCTTGCCCTATTTGTAGCCAGATCTAGTAATCACTTACGCTCAATATGAAATCCATTAGAATTATTCATTTCTGTGGGGATAAATACCTCCTCGGTTGGCATAGTCGGTTCGGCATAGTTGCCCCAACAAACGTCAAGAATGGTATTGATTTCGGTGGACGACATCGGGAAACAGGCCGCAAGCTCAATGTCAGTAATGTGTTCTCCATAAATGGTTTCAGCCTCTAGTGCAGAATAGCCATGCCCTTCTAAGAATTTTACATAATCCCCCCTTCTGAGTAGGGTCTCACACATCACACCACGAAACATTCTTTTCATTTCCTCCCCGTACTGTGGGTTTCCGCGAGCTGTTTCGGCCATAAATAGTACACCAATACCAAACCGAAGTGAATTAATGCGCCAAAGTGTCTTTTCATCAGCTTGCATAAGACGCAATAACTGGTCATGTTGATCAACTTCGCCAAACCGTGAACAGCGCACAGCATTAGCGATGGAATTAACATCAGCCATAATAGCCGCTAGTCGCTCGACTTTGGTCTTATCTTGGGGTACTACCGATTGTTCCAGTAATTTAAGAGGAATACTACAGCCTATATATAAACGAGCGACATATTCACTGCTGAGACCACGGCTTAACCCAAAATCGTCAATGAGTTCTTGATACTGATTAGTATTGAAGTGCAGCACGGTAGGTTTAGTCTCAATGAGGACAGGAAAACGATCTTCGAGCTTCTCACTGGTATCAATTCGGACTTCTATACCTTTTGGGAACATTTCAACACCAATCCGGTCATCAAAGGCAATCACTATACCTTTCACCGTCTGCTCTGCTATCAGATCGAGGTGTTGTAGCTGAAGCTGTTCACTATCAATAAACTTTTCTTGCATTACTATATTATATCATATCTGTCAATATTATTCAAGGTTTGATTGTTGTTTGCGCCATTTTGCAATTTCAGCATGATTACCGCTCAGTAGCACCGTTGGTACCTTCATGCCCCTGAACTCTTCGGGACGGGTATACTGTGGGAATTCAACAGTTTTGTTATCTTGCTGGAACGATTCTACATCTGTTGACGTTTCACCACCTAAAACCCCAGGTAGAAGGCGCACCACACTGTCAATAATGACCATAGCCGGCAGTTCACCGCCAGTTAATACATAGTTGCCAATGCAAAACTGTTTATCTACAAAGGTCGTTATGCGTTCATCATAGCCCTCGTATCGCGGGCAAACCAGTATAAATCCTTTTTTGCCCTTAGCGAGCAGCTTGGCATCTGATTGTTTATATAATTTTCCTCTGGGTGTAGGCAGAATGACAGTGGCGGTAGGGTCGTTTTGCCTGGCTTTCTCTATTGCCGCTACAACCGGCTCGGGTTTGAGCAGCATGCCGTCACCACCTCCATATGGCGTATCATCTACTTGCTTACGTGGCCCAAGCCCAAAATCGCGCAAGTTGATGTAGCTTATAGCAACGATATTGCGGTCTTGGGCTTTCCATAACATACTGGTATCCAGCACACCAGGGAACATATCGGGGAATAATGTAATGATTTGAATTTTCATCGTAATTATTGTATCACAAACAAAATAACCCGCCGTGGCGGGTTACGTTGTCACATAAAGCCCTCATCCGAAGCCTTGGCTTAGGATGACTCGCAATGAGCTTTTCTAACACTGACTAAAGGTTCGTCTTTCGACTAAAGAGATTATAACGGAATGGTTATAGTTTGCAACTTTGTCTACTAATTTTTGTGAAGAGAAGTAGCTAATTAGTGGCTTAGAGCTAACTAGCTCTTATAATTCTAGGTCGTCGAGTTCTTCTAGCTCTTTGCGGGTTTTACTGACCACGCTGTTGTGATCCTCCTGCGCTGAAGCTTCGGAGGATGAGTCTTCTGATTCTTCTTGAGCAATTTCTTCTGCAGGTGTTTCTTGTTCTGGCTTTTCTGCATTCTCTTGTCTAGGCTTTGTTTCTTTTCTATCCTCATATTGCCGAGGTCTATGTTCTGGTGCTTCGCCATTATCAATAATTTTAAGATTGTAGCGGGCATCGTTTTTAGTACCTAAGGCCCTAAGTAAGGTACGTAGACTTTGGGCAGTAGCACCACGTTTGCCAATCACACGCCCTAAATCTTCTGGGTCTACCGTTAGCTCAAGTAACACGCCCTTTTCATCAATCCGGCGTTCAACACTAACCGCGTCAGGATTACTGACTAAAGATTTAACAACAAACTCAACGAATTGCTGATCAATACTACTCATGCTCAGAAAACTCCCTTGGTTAGTCGGTACATATATTATAACAGATCACTGTTTTTGGTTACTTTCGTCTGTATCAATCTATTTGGCAGCAGGTTGATCGGCCGGTTCTTGGCTGGATTCTACCACTGGGTCTTTGGCTCCGTCAGCCTGCTTTTCTTCTGTTTGAGTTCCTTCAGAGGGCGGTGTTGCTTGGTCTGTCGCCTGCTTGGTAGTCGAAGCTTCAACAGCAGAAGACTCTTCGGCTGGTTTTGGTTCAGTTACATCTTGTGCCGGTTTTGGTTCATTAGGTCGGTTCTTGCGTAATTTCTCTGGGTTACGGATGGTACGCACTTTTTCGCTGCTCTGGGTAACCCAATTCGGCAGCTTGATACCTTCCCGCTGGAAAAGCCGTGCCACTCGCTCAGACGGTTGTGCGCCGTTTTTTAAATAAAGCTCAGCAGTGTCTTTGGTAAGTGTTGCGAGCTTGGTGTGCGGGTCATAGCTACCAATAAAAGCAATGACCTTGCCACTGGTTGGTGTTTGTCGGGTATCCTGAACTACAACCCGAAAGTTGGCATGGCCCCGACGCCCGGTTCGTTGCATACGAATAGCTAACATATAACTGTGACTTTCCTCTCAGACCCAAGAGCTATTAAAAAGAGTCTTGTTGATTATACGGATTATAGGGGTAAAAGTCAACAATTCAGGCTTTAGGACTGACTATACCCGACTTACGCAGAATAGTTCTGCAAAGCATCTTCGGCCGCTTTTTGCTGTCCCTCCTGTTTGCTTGGTCCGGTGCCTTGGCCTTTTTGTTGGCCATTCACAAACACACCGATACTAAACAATTTATCATGATCGGGACCATCCTCACTTAACACTTTATATACAGGGGTAAACCCGTCCTGGCTCTGGGCAATTTCTTGCAAGTTTGATTTAGCATCTAACCACGAACCATTTTTTAGGATATCTTGAAAGGTTACCAGCAAACTATCATGGATAAAGTGTTTGGTGGCCTCATAGCCTTGATCCATATACAACGCACCAATGACTGCCTCATAGGCGTTAGCCAGAATTTGCGATCGGGCTCGCTCGGTGCCACGCCGCTCACCACGACTAAGCCTTAGCAACGGCTCGAACTCAAAACGGGCCGCAGCCGCACTAATACTTTCGGTTCGTACCAACGAACTGCGCCAATTTGTGAGGATACCTTCTGGCTCCTTAAAATTGCTGTACAAATGATCGGTGACTACCAGCTCCAGGACAGCATCGCCCAAAAACTCTAATCGCTCATTGTGTTCCCGGGCCGTTTGCCGATGTTCATTGACATATGATCGATGCGTAAAGGCCGATATGAGCAGATCGATGTCGTGAAAAGTAACACCAAGTTTACCCTGGGCAAACGCTTGGTAAGAACTAAAGTCCTGCATGGCGGATCTTTTTAAGCCCTAGGAGGATGATTTTGCCGATATCGTCGTATTCAATTTTATCCAGTGCTGTGTTGGCGGGGAACCATTCAATACCATTCATCCAATCTTCGGGCTTAAGTTTGTTGGTTTCGCCGCCAGCTTGGACCAGAAATATTTCGGTCGTCATGAGCACCAGACTTTGTTGGCGACGATAGCGAAAGTTAATCTTGCCCAACCACTGCATAACCTTAAGTTCATTAAGACCTGTTTCTTCGCGAATTTCACGCTCGGCTGTATCTTTGGCTGCTTCGCCTTCCTCAATGTGTCCTTTCGGTATAGTCCAGCGGTTTTTAGCATCTTGTATGAGCAGAATTTCAACAACATTGGTTTCCCCGTTACGACGAAACACAATGCCGCCGGCTGTTGGCTCACGAACAACCTCATTGATCGCCGGCCGCCGCCGGCTGGCGGAGCGGTGTACAAACTTTTTTAATCCTTGGATAGGCTTGGGTCTTTTCATAGGCTATTTGGCTGCTTTCTTCTTGGGTGTATGCTCGCTAGAGAGTTCGTGACTGTCCATGAGCTTGAGTAGTGTACCGAGCACGCCGTTCACGAACTTTGAGCTATTATCACCACCAAATGATTTGGCTAACTCCACGGCTTCATTAATGACCACCTTAGGTGGTACATCTTCTTCATAGAGCAGCTCATACAGTCCAATTCTCAGAACGATGCGATCCATGCGAGCAATTTGATCTATCGGCCACTCCGGAGCTATTGGTTGCAATGTACTATCGAGTGATTGCTGATTGCTGTCAACACCATGCACCAAATCTTTAATAAACGCTTGGTCACCGATAGTATCGTGGTAGCGATTAATATTTCGATGCAGCACTTCACCTAAATTGAAGGTTGTGTCGCCACATTCTTGGCGAAAATCTTGCTCGTATAGCGTCTGCAGCGCAATAATGCGGCCGAGGTGACGATTGGATGCCATATTGTTAAGTTCCCATTTAGGGTAACACTCTTAGTATAACCTACTGTTGGCGTTACTTTTGCGCTGATTTTCCGCTTTCACCCCGAGTGGTATAGACTTTGACTGGTGATTTGGCATTAACTGCCCGGGCAAGCTTTAACGCCAAATGGCTGCGGCGCGAACCGGTGCGGCGATAGCTAGTGCGTTTTTTGGGTTTGCCCATAATAAATACCTCTGAAACGCTCCTAACGTAGCGTTTAACATTAATGTTCTTGCTCGTATTTTACCCTACCAACAGATGAAACTCAAGCACAGTAAGAATCCTTAGAGAGCTATAAACCACAACTAAACGACAAAGTTGACCAGTTTACCGGGTATGTAAATGGTTTTTTTGATAGTTTTACCCTTGGTATAGATAGTAACCTTTTTGTCGGCGTTGGCTGCTTTTAGTACGACTGCTTCTTGGCTGTTGGCTGGCAATTTCAGATTCGCTCGGACTTTACCGTTCACCTGTACGACAATCGTAAGCGTGTCGCTAGCAACATATTTTTTATCATAGATCGGCCAATGATCAACATGCACACTATCTCCATGGCCCAAACGATGCCATAGTTCCTCGGCAATATACGGTGCAAACGGTGCAACAAGCATTACTAAGCTCTCAAGACTAAACTGCCAGACTTTTCGATCTTCATAGCCTCGGGCTTTAAGCTTATACAGCTCGTTTGTGACTTGCATCATAGCCGCGATAGCCGTGTTGTACTTTTGCTGCTCGAGGTCTTCAGTCACCTTCTTGATTGTCCGATGCATCGCTCGCAACAATATTTCTGAATTAGCATCTGGGTGCTTGCCTTCAGTAGGCTCTATAAATTCTTCGATTAAGGTCCAGATACGTGACAAAAAGCGATAACAGCCCGGCACTCCTTGGTTATCCCAGCGAACCCAAAGTTCCAAAGGCGCAGCAAACATTAGATATGTCCTAAGCGAGTCGGCACCGTATCCGTCATTGATAATCTCTAGCGGATCAATTCCATTTCCCTTGCTTTTACTAAACATCCGTCCGTCACTGGCAGTGACTTTACCGTTAAACAAAAACTTCTTGAACGGTTCGGGCTTGTCTATCAGCCCTTTTTTATGGAAGAATCTCATAACAAAACGGGCATAGATCATATGGGCGGTAGCATGATCTGCTCCGTTATAAAAATCTATTGGCATCCATTTATTTACTATCTCTGGGTTAAATATTTTCGTTTTGTTATCGGGATCAAAGTAACGCATAACATACCAGCTGCTGTCTATGTAGGTATCTAAGGTATCGGTTTCACGCTCGCCGCTCTTACCGCATTTTGGGCACGGTACCTTTAACCACCCAGTAGCCCTGGACAGAGCACTTCGTCCGTCACCGCTCGGCTCAAAATCTTTAATATTCGGCAGAATCACCGGCAAGTCTGAGTCGGGCACTAATATCGGGCCGCAATCATGACAATAGATAATAGGAATAGGCGCTCCCCAGTAGCGTTGACGGCTAACGCTCCAGTCACGCATTTTATAGTTTACTTTTTCACTTGCTACACCTTGACCAGACAGCCATGTGGTTATCTTTTCGCGAGCAATCTCGCTTCTCATACCCGTGAACTCACCGGAGTCAATCAAGATGCCTTCTTCAGTAAAAGGATACTCCTTAGCTATAACCCTGTTTGCTTCGGCTCTATCTTCTGGTATAACGGTTGGTTTAGCAGGAATTTTAAACTTATTTAAGAATTCAAAATCCCGGTCGTCATGAATGTCTCCAAAAACTGCCCCCGTTCCGTAGCCTGCCAAGACGAAGTCACCGACCCAAATCGGTATTTTGGCATTATTAGCTGGGTTTATGGCATAAGCACCTGTGAAGACGCCAGTCTTTTCTTTATCGGCCTGGCGTTCAATCTCAGTTTTTTTAATGCTTTCGCTAGCGTAATCTTGGACTTCTTGGAACCGCTCTTTGGTAGTAACTTTTTCTACCAAGTCGTGCTCAGGTGCCAACACAAGAAAGGCTGCACTAAAAATAGTATCTGCTCTAGTAGTAAATACCGTGACGTGATGATCTGAATTCTGGATATTAAAAGTGATTTCGGCACCGACGCTGCGTCCGATCCAGTTCTTTTGAGCTAACTTAACGCTCTGTGTCCAATCCAATTCATCTATGGCATCCAAAAGCTCATCTGCATATTCGGTAATTTTAAAGAACCATTGTTTGACTTCTTTCTTTTTGATTACTGGGTCATCCGGACCGTCATGGCGCCAGCATTTACCATCAATTACTTGTTCATTGGCGAGTACAGTCTGACACTTAGTACACCACCACTGCATTCGAGCATCTTGATAGACCAGCCCAGCGCGGTACATTTCGCTAAATATCCATTGTGTCCATTTGTAATACTCTGGAGTGTGGGTGGCGATTTCTTTACTCCAGTCGTTGCTCCAACCCATTGCCTTGTACTGCTTATGGTAATTAGGAATTATAGTGGCCATAGATTGCTGTGGCGACATGCCTGATTTGATAGCATAGTTTTCGGCCGGCAGGCCAAAGGAATCCCAGCCTACCGGATGGTAGCTTTCATAGCCTTGTTGACGCTTAAAGCGTGCCAATACATCGCTGATGGTGTAGTTCATAGCGTGGCCAATATGGATGCCAGCGCCACTGGGATAATTGAACATGCTCATGGCAATATACTTGGGCTTGTTACTCTTCAAATCAGCCCTGTAGGTTTGATTATCGTCCCAGGCTTTTTGCCACTTCGGCTCTATCTCTTTGGGATTATAGCGTTTCATATTGCACCCATATTATAACTGATTGCAATCACCTTAGAGACCACGGAATACACCGCGCATTTCGGGTGTGATATGCAGCATTTCTGTAACGGTCACAAGGTGGAAGCGGCTTTTTAAATTTTGCACGATCTGTTCAACGGCGATCGCGGTGGCAAGTTTATCATGCAGCAGAATAATTGCACCCTGTTTGGCTTGGGCTACAACAATTTCTGCAATCTTATTCGGATCTTTCTCGTGCCAGTCTTTCGGATCTACATTCCACATTATGACCGGTAAATTGACATGGCTCAGTACAGCAGCATTGATCACCCCATAGGGGGCTCGAAACATGGTCGGTGCTGGTACGCCAATACTAGCAATAACGGCCTGAGTTTGGTCAATCTGTTGATGGATTTGATCTTGGTTAAGCCTGCCAAAGCTGGGATGTGCCCAGCTATGATTACCAATATCGTGACCATCGACATACATTCGGAGCACTAAGGAAGCGCCAGGAGCAACTCGTGCCCCAACTAAGAAGAACGTAGCTTTTACCTTCTCTTTGGCTAAGGCATTTAATATAACAGGTGTAGAAACTGGGTCAGGTCCATCGTCAAAGCTCAGAGCTATACAAGCCTCAACAGTACAATCCACCGGTTTTGGGAGCGTAACAGCAGCCAGCTGGCGGAGGAATGAGCTTGATGGATTACCATTCTCTACTAATAATTGCATGGTTGGACGGGTTAGTGGCACGTCAGTGCGTGCTACTAAAGTAGCATTTGGCATGATTGAAACTGCGGTGACTTGATGCTTGGTTTTAAGATCAAATAGCAGTACTAAGCCTGCTACTAAACAGGCGGAGACACCTATAGACGCTAATAGCACAGGACTCCGCTTTTTTGTACTCATAGGTCGGTTATCCCATAATCGCGGAGAATTTACGACTCTCACAGTGCTAACACCATACAACAGATGCTATACAGAGGTCAACCCCGTAGGAAATAGGGCAAATAGCCACTATTTGCCCGTTACGAAACACCTGTGCTTTCTATTTCTAACGGGGTCAACCAATGAACAAAATTGGGATTTTCGCCTAACAGAAGCGCCCGATAAGCTTCTAGCAACTGCTTGGTTATAGGCCCAGGGTTAGTGCCAACCGGTCTTTTGTCTATTGAGAGTACAGGGGTAACAAGCGCTGAGCTGCCACACATAAATATCTCGTCAGCTAGGTATAGTTCGCTGCGGTCGATGGATCGTTCCTTAGTTTTTATACCTAATGATTCGGCCAACTCTAGTATGGTTTTGCGGGTAATGCCTTCTAAAATATCTGTGGCAGAATCTGGAGTAATTAATACATTGTCGCGTACGATGAACAGGTTTGCTACCGTACCCTCACTAACATGGCCGTGTTGGTCGAGAGCTATGGCTTCATCATAACCGTTGAGCAAAGCTTCATTTTTCATAAGACTAGCGTTTACATAACTGCCATTGACCTTGGCACGTGATGGAATGGCATTATCTGAGGTTCGCGTCCAGCTTGAGACGCAGGCGTGGGTACCAGAACGAGGCAAAATTTCACCCAGGGGGTAGACATAAGCGGCGAAGCTGTTTTTGAGATCGTGAATCTTTGTACCGGCTACCAATTCGTCAATAAATACGGTGGCCCGTACCAATACATTTTCTTGTATATGATTACGGCGCAGCAGTTCCAACATAGTTGACTGAAATTTTTTATACGGCCATTGGTCGGCAAAAGAGTGAAAATCCATAATTTTGGCCGATTGAACCAATCGATCATAATGATCTTGAAGCCTAAAAACATATAATTTTTGCTGTTGCTCATGCCAAGTGGCACTAAAGACGGTATAAATGCTCAGCCCATACAACACAGGCGAGCTGGCAATACTGATAGTGGCCTGGTCAAAAGGTACAAAATTGTCTACAAAAAAAACTTGGGCAGTTTGATAATTGAAAGCCATACTCAAGAACTATTATACAAGAGAGTGCTCTATAGCAATCCTAATCAATTGATCAAGTAAATTGCCAAAGCTCATACCTGCGGCCTCAACCTGTTTAGGCAAAATACTGGCCGGTGTTAGCCCGGGTAAAGTATTGGTTTCTATCATGTATGGTTTGTTGCTCTTATCCAATATCATGTCGCTGCGTGAATAGCCACTACAACCTAATGCTCGGTGTGCCACAACAGACATAGATTGGATTTCAGCAATAATGCGCTGGGGTAAATCGGGGGGAGTTATTTCATCTGCGCCGCCATCAGAATACTTGGCATCATAATCAAAAAACTCGGAGCGCAGTGGAATAAGTTCTGTGGGTGGTAATGCGTAAGCTTCGCCTGACTGGGTCTCTTCTATCACACCGCACGAAAATTCTCGACCCTTGATATATTTCTGTATCATTACCTGGTTATCGAACCTAAAGGCATCCCTTATGGCGGCCTTCAGCTCATCAGGTATTTTGACAAAATGCACACCTACGCTGGAACCTTGGCTTACGGGCTTAACAAAAACGGGGAAATTGTGTGCATGCATGAGAGAAGTTAAGGCATGATCAGACGCATTAGCAATTACAGTCGATACAGGGATTTGTAAACCTGAGTTTTGGTAGATTTTGTTGCACTTTTCTTTATCCATTGCTAGCTTGCTAGCCTCTGAAGACGAACCAGTAAAGGCTATTTGGTTTGTCTCCAAAATACGCTGTATGGTGCCATCTTCGCCAAAAGTTCCATGTAGGGCAATAAACACCACTAACCCACTTTCGATTTTGAGGCGCCTTAAAGCAGAGTCGCGGTTATGGGTCTTGGGATCATGGCCAAATAACCATTTTTCATTTTTATCAATAACAACTTTTAGGACATTGTATTTTTTGGGATCTAGGTTATCTAAGACAGCTTGGCCTGATTTAAGCGAAATTTCATGCTCAGTTGACGGACCACCCATAATAACCGCTAATTTTATGGTACTCACCTTAGATTTTTAAGTTTTTTCTTCATCCACTCGGGACTTTGTCGGACTAACAATACTTCATCTTTTGGGTCTTGGAGTAGTAACTTTACAGCTTCTTCTGCAAAAACACTATTCTGCGAACCTTTGGCTAGAACAATCGCACCATGTTTTATACGATTCTTCACATATTCACCGGCGCTATATGGATCGGTAAATTCCGTCACACGGCAACCTTTTTTGCGAGCAGCTGGGGCTAAATACTTGTTAGCATCTGGACCGATGGTGACCAAAATGTCTAGTTGATCAGCTTCGCAGTACTCACCTACTTCACGATGAGCTGATTCGTTCATATGTCCAAGCTCGTTCATGTTGCCCAGTATGGCTACCTTTTGCGGAGCATCTAATGCATACAGACTGTCGAGAGCAGCTTTGACCGCTGCTGGACTTGCATTGTAGGTTTCATCGATAATAAGTGAGTTTTTAATGCCCTTGAGGCGTTGCATTCGGCCACTAACTGGCACAATGTCAGCAATACCCTTGACGATTTTATTAATAGGAACCTCAAGTTGCATCGCTACAGCTGTAGCGGCAGTCGCCGAATATAACTCGGCAACGGAAACAGCTTTCATCTGTGCAGACAATAAAGCCTTGCCTTTTTGTACGATAGTAAATTTTGCCGATTGACCGGCAAATTCAATATTCTTCAAAGTATAGTCAGATGGTTCCTTAGCTCCGTAGGTGGTCAGTTTATTCTTGAGTGGTATAAGGTATTGTGCGTCAACCAAATCACTATTTACAATGAGCTGATTCGATATAGTGCTAACACTGAGTTCTTCTTTTGCAACTTCATCCATGTTTGCAAAATATTCCATATGCTCTGGTGTGATTGCAGAAACGACCGTAATATCTGCATGCAAGTAAGAGCCAAAAGCAGCAATTTGACCTGGCCCATCCGTTCCCAGCTCAACTATGACTACATCATAAGGGTATGGTTCGTGTAGCTTCTTTTTGATACGAACTAATGCTTTCGACCATGCTGCTGGATTCATAATACTTGGCAGGTCTAGTCCAAAGAAAACCAATGGCACGCTAACGATATCGTTATAGTTACCCTCTTGAAACAGTACACGGTAATGCTGACTCAATACCTTAGCAATAGCGAACTTGGTACTCGTCTTACCTATACTGCCAACGACTGCAATTATCTTGAAGTTATGTTTATTACGCAGTTGTCTAACTTGCTGGCCGAGTATTGAGGCAACTACGTTTTTGGCTAATTTTTTCATAAAAGCAAACTAAACCCACAATCAGTTAAGGTTTAACTTATTATAGTGGCTACCGTCTGACAAAATGGCAGTTAAAGTGTACATGTCACAGTCAGTTGTGCTGTTGTCACAGAGGGCTGGACCAACGGCATAGGCATAGGCGTTAGCAGTGGGAGAGGCTACGAGTATCATAGTCGAGCCAGCTGGATCCTTTAGTGCATCAGTATCGAGACCTTCCATGTTTGTTTTACGCCAGCTGCCATCGTTCAGATTGCCAAGTGTTGGATACTTGCCCTCCCGAGCATAGTAAGCCTCTATTTGACCATGCAGGGCCTTGATATCCGTTTGGCGCTCGATATCTTGAGCGTTTGTACTGGCTGATGACGAGGGGTTCGTGGTGGCAGGCGGAGCAAGATCATCATAACCGAGCATACTGAGCATCTCGGTTATGCTCTTGGCGCCGGCTGGCTTTTGTACATCTATGTTGCTAGTATTTTGGCTGATAGTCAAATTGAGTGTGAATTTGTTTTTGCCACTCGTGCTAGTGGCTTTCAGCTTTAGAGTGTTGTCTTTGGTATTAAGGGTTGCCTGTATATTGGAACCACTTGACACACCCTCTGTAGCTTCGTGAGTAGTAATACTAAACGGGAACTGGTCGCCACCCTGGTAATCCTGGCCAATATCCAAATACCCATTGTTGTCACCAAATCTAATTTTGTGGATAAGCTTAGTACTCATGTCTACCCACACATCAAATGGTTTGGAGGTATTGATAGCATCCACTTTCTTGTCAATTTCGCTATCACTCACCGCTGAGTTAATGAGTGAACTATCAAGAATTGATGATAATTTGGTGTTTTTAAGCTTGTCGCGCAGGGCCTTGAGGTATTGCTTGGTATGGCCCTTGTCCAGATGAACGCTGTAATGATAAACCGTTCTGTTATCCTGTTTTTCCTTACCGATCTTCTTGGCTATAACCAGTACTGCTTTGGCCTTGTCGTCAGTCCAAAGCCATTGCTTATTGACTTCATTAAGTGCCTTAGCAGCAGCCAGGGTATCAGCGGCGGTAAGCTTGGCTGTTGGCTCAGTAGGTTGCTCTGACGATGCAAAGTAGCTATTCCAGTACGTATGGTCTATGACGATCCACTGGTTATCGATAGCGTTGATAATAGGTTGGTATTGGGAAGTGGTAGAATCGGTGTCCAAATTGCCGCTAAGTGATTTAACACCACTTAGCTTGAAGTATATGTCTGGTGTGTTTGATTTGTCAGTGGTAAGACTTCGTATCTCAAAACCCACCGTACCGTCGTTTAGTTCGAAGCTGCTTTTTAGTGTCCCGTTGGCGCCGTAGGTACTGCCATCAATTGACGCCTTACTGTTAACGCTACCCTCTAGGACGTAATCGCCCTTGGCAGTGATACCTTTAGTAGTTTTTTGTATTTGGTTGGTGTAGTCAATCAACTTATCAGAGCCGCGGCCCATGTTTTGCAGTGCTTTACTCCAGACATTATCTGGCTGGTTTGGAACAATTATGGCAAAATAAGCAGCCGCACTTCCACTACTTATAACGGCTACAAGTGCAACGGCTAAAAGTAGTAATTTCTTTTTCTTACCTAAGCCAACAGTTGCTCTACTAAATTGAGCCAGAGGAGGCTGGCTAGTGGCAACGTAGGTATTGTTCTGCGGACTTAGTTCGTGAGGTAACGGTGCCGGTGGTGGCATCTCTATGGGTACCTCTGGGGTGGGCGCATTAATTACTGCGCCAGTAGTAGGCATAGTGGGTGGTGAAGTACTGCCCATAAGCAAAGGAGATACGGGGGTAGGTGAGGGTAAGCTTTGGTTGACTGGTGAAGTTGCTACATCTGTTTGGGGCAGCTGCGGTGCAGGTGATATAGGCATAGAAGGAGAAATGATAGTCGGTTCAGTAAAATTAGAAAGATTTAGCCCTTGGGAAACTGGTAGCGTTGGATTAGGTGTAGGTAACTGTTCTGGCAGCTGCTCACCAAAAGGATTAGGTACTGATGAAGAAGTGTTGTTATCCATTAAATTATACTTGGTTTGTATTATACCCGACTTATGCAGAATCGTTCGTTCCCAGGGTAAAGCTGGGTGAGCGAAAACAGTTTTATCGGAAAGAGATGTATCCGTAGATACATCGAGAGAGGAAAAAATGTTTGTAGCCAGCCAGATTTGGTCTGGGCGTGGAGGAGTTTTGGATAAGTCGGGTATACAAGCATTAGCGGCTTACTGTAAGCTTTGTTGGACGCGTTTTTGTAATTCCCCGATTGGAATAGTTTTGGTTGGTAGCGTAATGGGTTGTTCTAAGCCTTGGGCGCTAAAACTTTCCTCTTGTCCTCCCTGTTTGTAATTAATTTTTACTAACTGTCTTGATAATTTATCAACAGTAAACTGCACCTGCAGTGGTTGGCTGCCGGCATAAGAATTGGCATCGAGCTGGGGTGTAGTAAGACCAAGCGCTTTAGTGAAGGCTTCTATCATCTCTATATAGGGTTTAGGCTTAATAGCAACGCTGTACACATAAACGGCTCGGTTGTTGGTTTGACTGTGTTTAGGCTTCTCAGAAGAAATGTCATAGACGCCTTTGTCTTGCATAAGTTTTATAAGCGATTGGCGCTGCGGACCAGATAAATTAGCAAAGGGTACTATACCCAGTACGCCTTGCTGGAGGTACTGTGTCAATACCGGTTGGCCAGTTATAGGACTATCGGTTTTGCCCCAAATTCCCACTATCTTAGAGGCATCTATCGGTTTACCCTGTGCATTGGTTTGAGGTGTCTGAATGTTGATGTACCGGCTGTAATCGTTCTGGGGCGTTCCTATAGTCTCTGAGGTTACTATACTTTGGCCCTTTTGCTCTGGACGATTAATAGTGACTAAGTTACGTGAAGCATTGAGAGCCCCGAACTCTACCTGTATATATTGGTCAACAGTTTGAGCATCGGTCTGCTGTACGACGTGACGGGTGACACTCTCGGTAGCCAAATTGTTAGCCATCATATCCCAAAACACACGCTGAGGACTCATGTAGATGTTGCGGTACCAAACCCATAGCGCACCAGAAAAAACAAGAATTCCTGCCACGATAATCAAGACGAATATGTTTGGCTTGATACGAACTATGGGCGCAGGAACAGCTTTTGCCATGCAGCTATTGTAGCATTACGGCCAGTTTAGCAAGTCTAAGTTATCAGCAATTATCATAAAATTACCAATCGGACCAGGAATAATAAAAATGTATGTTGTCTTGATTGAGATATCGGGTTGTTGCACTATCGAATCTTTTGGTGGAGATAATCGCGCGGCTTCCAAACCCTCACGTCAAGGAGGCTTTGGAGATGATTCTCCAGATGGCAGCGGCCTGTGAGCTGTTCGATCAGCTTCTGACCTTGGGACGATCAGCTCAGCCTTCTCGGCTGGCTCTAACGCCTCAACGACGTCCAGTAGAGCCGTGGTGAGCAGTTCCATATTAAAGGGTTTCTTGAACTGAACCCTTGCAATGTATGGCTCAGCGCCACGCACTACGGTGCGTTTCTTTTTAGGTTGTTGCATAGCTTGTGACCCTCCTTAATGGTCACGAGCATGACTATTTCACAATGGATGTATTTGCTACAGCAGCGTAAAATAGGAACATCATGCAAGACGACCAATCAGGCCCATCAGTCGACGATGAGATAAGACATCAGGGTGTCGTTCTAGAAGATGTCCAGCACCAGATTCAGCGACTCGCTGAAGCTATGGGTGATGTACCTGAAGGTGTGAGACAGCTCAAGGCCGACGTGGGTGAGCTGAAGACTGATATGAAAGTCGTCAAGGCCGCTGTTACCGACATCAGCAACAAGGTTAACTAGCACGACCAGCAAATAGCCGAACTTCAGCAGACTGCGTAGTACATCACGGGAAAATTGACTCCATTTTTGAAATGGGGTTTGAAGTACCTCTGTATGTCCGCTTAGCTCACCTAATGTCACTTTGAACCACGACTAACAGATAAGAGTGTTGCAACGCTTACAACACTCCGCCTCTGATGGGTTTGAAGTTTCGTGGATTAACAGATGTGGAAATGAGAATGATTCTCATTTGGTGGAGCATATCGGATTCGAACCGATGACCTCCTCCATGCCATGGAGGCGCGCTAGCCAACTGCGCCAATGCCCCTAAACAGAGAGATTTTACCCTATTTCGCCTTTATTTGCGAGTGCTAGCTGCGCGTTGTCGCTGTCTGAGTATTCTCTGTCTTTCGCGCTCGGACGTACCGCCCCATATGCCGAAGTCCTCCCTGGTTTCTAGCGCAAACTCAAGACACTCTACTTGTACCGGACAAGTGTCGCATATTTTTTTGGCAACCACGACACCTTCGCTGGCGCTTGGGAAAAATAATTCTGTCGTGTCTTTGCAAATTGCCAGGTCCCGCCATTTTGCTTCCTCTGGTTCTATAGAGCCAACATTTAAGCCGATCGCCAAGCCGCCAAGTGTTTCTGCTTGTTGTTTCCGGGCATGTATCCCAGCATCGGGTGGTAGTTCAGGACCTACATACGATTCCCGGGTTGGGGTCAAAGCTACACAGGTGGCAGACCTATCAAATACCTCGCGATTCATAACTACATAAATATATATGTAAAGTTTTGTAAAAGAAAGCAAGTTCTTGGTTTATAAAAAATGTTTTAAGAAAATGGGGGCTACAGCTACGATTGTTTCCTAAGAGCTAATTAACATCTATCTGTCAGCTAAAAACTTGAGGTCTGACATTTATCATCTGTTTTTCGTTTTCAGTTCGTACTGTCAAGTACGACTAAAAGGCGAGAAAACAGATGATAAATCATGACAGCTGCTCAAGTTTCGCTATTAACAGATGGGTGTTAATTAGCTCTAAGGTGCCGCTTTATAGGCAATTAATAGTCCACGCCACGTGCCAGAACTTGTGCCCAAGGTACTGTATGAACCGGCTGCGCTTGTAATCTGGTAAATCGGATAAATGCCACCAGTATCACCAGCCTTGGTAAATCCACTCCCAATCGTAAAGGCTTTACTGGTAACAGCACCAAAGATTAGGCTCTTGGCAGTAGTTACAAGAGCAGGATCAATGACTACGTTCTTAGAACTGGCACTATCGCTTCTAAAAATACCATCAATAGGTTGAGGCATCCAATGTGGTCACTAGACAATAAGCGTCATAGGGCTTTACAATTAAACCATATGAAAGATTTTTACAAAAAATACGGCTCCTGGGCGTTAGTTACTGGTGGCTCCTCGGGAATCGGGGAAGAGTTTGCCAAACAGCTTGTCGCCGTTGATAGTTATGCCTGCTTCGCTTAGTAGTTTGCTTGCTTTACTGTTAATTATTTTCATATAAATTTGGCTCTATGTTTGTAAACAATAGATTATTACAATTAGTGTATAAACACTATATTTCCGCGTACTTTGTAACTCTGCCAGGGAACTGGTCTGTAACACCAGTTCCCAGCCTAATTAATCATTATTAGCTAGGTAGTAAAACCCCGCCAATAACATGCACTATTCCGTTATCGGCATTAACATCTGTTTTCTCAACCATTACTTGATTGCCCTTGGCATCAATAAGGTATACTTTGCCGTCCGTAATTTTAACAGTCAACTTGCCACCTTGGACAGTTGTAATTTCTTGACCATCACTTAGCTCACTGGCCATTACTTTTCCGGATACCACATGATAGGTAAGAATTGACTTTAGCATATCAACATTTTCGGGCTCAAGCAGGGTGGCTAATGTACCTTCTGGTAATGCTTTGAAAGCATCATTTGTAGGCGCAAATACTGTGTATGGCCCTGTACCTTTAAGAGTCTCCACTAACGATGCTGCTTTGATGGCTGTTACTAAAGTAGAAAGACTAGGTGTATCAGAAGCTACCACCACGATATTTCCTGATTTCTTAGTTGTATCCTCGGCTGGTTGGCTTTGGTTCGAACTAGTGTTGTTCGAATCATCGTTATTGTTATTTACCGCCCAAAGCACTCCGCCCCCTACAACCACAAGCGCAACTATCCCTATAATTATTCCTGTTGATTTGTTACTGTTTTCCATAATTTGTTCTCCTATATTATTAATTAACATACCTATGTACCCTCCTATTTCATTCCCACCTCCTTATTAGTTAAACTCCGTATTAGAAACCTGTGAATTATAAGAGATACTTTTTGCAGTTCAGATTTGGTCGGAGTTTCAGGGTAATACTCTAGTAAAAAACCATTTATTGCGTGAGCAATTACTTTTGCTTCTTGCTCAATTTCGCTTTCGATAAATTCGAATTCACTAGTTTTTACCCCAAATCGAAGTACCTCATCTACATGAAGATAGGCTTTCGAAGGGATATAGCCACTGTCTAGCTTTAAAAATTCTTTTCTAAAGTGAAGATAGTATTTAAGTACATACACCACTTCTTCTATATGGTTAAACTGAAAAACAATGCGGTCGTAAAGCATTTGACTAGCAATTTGTCTTTTAGCTAGCTTAGATCGTTCGACCCCTAGTTGTTTACTGACATCATCGAAAATATATTTGAGGAGTACATCCTTATCTTTAAAAAAATGATAGATACTAGATAATCCAACGCCACTTTCTTTTGCAAGATTTCGCATAGTGAATCCTTCGTACCCATTTAGGGCAAAAAGCGTTTTTGCTTCAGACATAATAATTTGTTTCGTATGTATTGTCATAATAATTAGAACATTCGTTACACTATTAATGTAACACATGTTCTAATTATAAATCAACTGTGCTATGATATTTTTATGAACAAAGTAACTGACGGTCAAATTAAACCTTTAAGAAAATGGAATATATCGGCAGGTTTACTGCATTTAACCTCTCTTATATCGGTGGTAGCACTGTCCAATAGCTTTTCTCTGCCAGTAACAGCTACTTATATGGCAGGCCCCCCGGGCTCTACTTTTACAAACCCGATTCTGCTATTTAGTAATAACGTCAGTTACACTATTGCACTGTTTTTTGGTCTGTCGGCTTTTTTCCACTTTTTTGTCGCATCTAGGAAATTCTTTCCCCGCTATGCCGCTGGTTTAAAACAAAATCGTAATATTTTTCGCTGGGTAGAGTACTCTTTAAGCTCGTCATTAATGATATTCTTAATCGCCCAGCTGAACGGCATTAGTGACTACGCGGCTCTACTGGCAATCTTTGGCATAAACGTATCTATGATCTTGTTTGGTTGGCTGCAAGAAAAGTACACAACCCCAGGCGATGGACAATGGCTACCATTTATATTTGGCTGTATCGCAGGGATTGTTCCGTGGATTATTATTGTAACTCAGTTGCTATCCCCGGGTGGGCCTGCTGGGGCAACAGCACCTGGTTTCGTTTACGGAATCGTTATCTCGCTCTTCGTATTATTTAACTGCTTCGCATTAGTTCAATACAAGCAATATCGGGCAAGGGGTAAATGGGCTAATTATTTGCGTGGAGAAAAAACTTACATTATCCTTAGCCTCGTAGCAAAATCGATACTCGCATGGCAAATATTTTCTGCCACATTGGTAGGCTAAATAATTAATTTCTTCAGTGTAATACTAGACTAATACCAAATGTAAGCTAAAGCAAGGGAAGCCTAAAAATCAGGTGGTAGAAGCACCTGATTCGAACCCCTCATCCCTAGCCAACTTTCGTCTAACAGATATAAACCGAACTGCTATGCAACGGTTTTTACTTATGTAAAGACCCTCTATCAGAGGTAAGTTGGCTTGAGTGCCGTTTCCCTTCAAAACAACTATAGTTGAACTATCTCAAGAATAGTTTGATATGATAAATCTTAGTGATCAATACTACAAAATCGAATTATACATACAAATTAAGTACTCCCCCTGGTAAGAATTTTGATTCCAAATTTAAACCTGAATTAACACCAAAACAAATGCTAAAGCTGGGCGTTTTTGGTGGGTCATATTTAAATGACTGCCCAGATGAATTTCCGGCTGATTGGTTTGATTACGCCAGGCTAAGCGACCACGGCCCTGATCCTGTCTATAATCATTACGAAATAATGGCTAGCCTACCCCTAAAAGTTTGGCAGGATAAAGGTTGGATACATAAAGATGACCCGAAGGGTTGGTTCCAATGGTATTGCCGTTATTATATGGGTCGAAGACTAGTTGGTGAAGACGAGAGACAAATAAAACGTTGGGTGGCTATGCGCCGGCATATTAGTCAGATAAAAAAAGCATGTTACACCGGAGATCAAACGTGCCGTCGTCGCCAGCGCCAGGCGTTATTACATTGGGCGTATGATAGTAGAAATATATGATTAAGTTTGGAATGATGCTATGAAAATTGCTGTCATCGCTGCAAATGGACTTACTGGTCAAGTGTTCGTGCAATTTGCGCTTAGAGCGGGTCATCAAGTTCGAGCTGGAATACATAATAGTAGCAACATGAAGGCCGCTCCAGGTTTAAGCTTCATGAAATGTGATGCAACGCAGGAAGGTGAGGTAATAAAGCTAATACAAGGACAAGACGCGGTAGTCAGTTTTATTGGCCATGTACGCGGGTCACCACCGGATGTGCAAACCAAAGCAACGAAGGTTATTGTTTCTGCCATGACTAAACTCAATCAAAAAAGGTTGGTTAGTTTAACTGGTACTGGTGTCCGTTTTCCTAAAGACAAGATTACACTGATTGATCGATTACTAAACATGAGTATCGGTATTATTGATCCGAAAAGGGTTGTCGATGGCATAAACCACGCAGAAATACTTAAAAATAGTGATTTAGATTGGACTATTATCAGAGTACTCAGGCTTACTAGTGTTAAGAGACGGCAATTCGCACTACAACCTCATGGGCCAACAAAACCATTTGTCTCTAGAGATGAAGTAGCTCAGGCTGTATTAGAGGTTATAGAGCAGCATAGATTCATAAGACAGGCACCGATTATAGGCAAGGGACCGCATAACTAATCTTGATAGCTCTACGACCGCCCCATCATAAGTACAATAACTACTACCTGTAAATATATTACGTGATATATTAAACGCATGGCCGGATACTTCTACGCATACATTACCTCACTTATTACCATGGCGGTTCTAGATGCTGCCTGGCTGGGGCTTATTGCTCCATCGTTCTACAAAAAACACATAGGTTTTATTATGGCCGACAAGCCTAATTGGTATGCTGCCATTGCTTTCTATTTAGTTTTTATTTTAGGAGTTACTTTGTTCGTTGTTTATCCTGGGTGGAATAATGCTTATAGCTACATAAAGATTGCGCTAATGGGGGCACTTTTTGGACTGGTAACGTATGCTACGTACGATCTTACTAATCAAGCAACGCTAAAAAATTGGCCAGCAATAGTGACGGCTGTTGATTTGGTGTGGGGCACCGTATTAACGGCGTCCGTTTGCACTGTTGCTGTTATTTTGCTTAAGACGTTTGCTAAATAACTATGGTTAATCAGTTTATCGAAACGTTTATTTTGACTGGTTTTATAGTCTGGGTATATATGTCTTTGATGTTTATTATCTCGACGATTATAAAAAGAAATGATATTGCAGATGTGGCTTGGGGTTTTGGTTTTGTAATTGCCGGTCTAGCTAGTTTAATTTTCAATCAGAATACTTCGCTCCCTGCATCACTAGTATTTGTGCTGGTTTTAATATGGGGGACACGCCTAAGCCTGCACATTGGGCTGAGAAACTTAAAAAAATCTGAAGACTTCCGCTATAAAGTCTGGAGAGATACTTGGGGTAAATGGTTCTATGTGCGTTCTTATTTTCAAATATATATCCTACAGGGTGTTTTGTTACTCATCATCGTATCGCCAGTTATATTGATCTCCACATATGCACAGGGTAGTGTTACTCCACTCCTGTCTATTGCAACGCTCATTTGGGTATTTGGCTTTGCATTTGAGGTGATTGGCGACAGTCAATTGGCCAAATTCCTGAAAAACTCAAAAAATAAAGGTCACGTTATGCAAAGTGGCCTTTGGCGTTATACGAGACACCCAAATTACTTCGGAGAAGTAACACAATGGTGGGCGATAGGTATTATTGCTGTTGGTTACAGTTATGGATTGTTGGGACTTGTTGGCCCTGCCGTTATTACCTTTTTGATATTAAAAGTTTCTGGTGTCCCTATGTTAGAACAAAAGTACTCAAACAACCCTGAATATCAAGCTTATAAACATAGAACGAGTATGTTTATACCCCTACCAGTTACGACGTTTAATAATTCATAAAAACCAGCCGCTGATTAGCAATTATAGTTACAACAGATATGTCCAGTTAAACAGTGTGGAGTTAAGTGCTTGTTTGCATGCATTTTCAAGCTTAGTAACGATGTTGGCATACTCAGCCCATTCTTCAGTTGATAGCTCATGGAGGTGTGCTTTATGTTGCTACAGGGTCACATAGCACCTCCCTGGGTAGCCCTGATCTAGTGCCAAGCGTACAATCCAATGATTCGCTTCAAAGAGTAATGTCTTAGTATCATGTGTAGTTTTACAAATCTGGCATTCTAGATTCATGAGGTAAATATAAATGACTAATCACCTAAACAAAATCAAACAGTTTGGTTCCAACACTGTCTAAGATAGCCAGTCAAGCATAAGCATTATCTAATTTTGGGCTTAATACCAAATAAAGTCGGCTCCTCTAACCTGTTCGTCTAGAGATGAAACTACAGAGCATTGTAATAGTGAGCTGTTTTGAGACTCCTCTGTGAGGTATGAGCTTGTCCTTCCAGATCCCAAATCTGCCATCAAGTGGGCTGGTTGTGTTAGCTATTTTCTTACCAGTTTCTTGCGTATACGTCTGTAAATAATCGTGCGCCAAAAGCGACTGCTTTTGAACATATCTGTAATGTAGCGCGATGGCTGTTTGAAAACCAAAATCAGTTAGCTTTCCGACTACCCCAAATTACTGTTACACAGAGGTCGCAACAGATGTTAGTAGCAGACTACGCCTTTTAGTAATATCACTGGCTGGCAGGATTTGAACTACCCTAAGTTGAGAGAGGCAAAAATACTTCTAAAGATATTCTCGCCCTCATGTTCGTGCTTATGACCACTCAAGGTCCAGTACAGCTTACTGTTTGGCAACTTAGCGTGTAGCTCATATGCAGTATGGGGTGGGCAAACCATATCGTAGCGACCTTGCACGATGTGAACAGGCTTAGTTAGCTTATCGGCATTATTGAATATGTATCGGTCAGGCAGAAAACATCCATTTGAGAGGTAGTGCATCTCAAGCCGTATACCTGCTGGGTCGTATTCCTCAAAAGCCTCTGCCTCAAACCGGTCATTAAGCTGGAGAACACCACCCTCAAGGCAGTCATATGCATAGCCTGATAGCTTCTGCTCCTTAGGCGTACCATTAACAACCTTGTCAAAGTGGTACTTGCTTGGGTTGGCGTGATGCTCGGCTGGTGTTCTATCAATGTAGGCTTGCCAAACATCGGGGAAGAAAGTTTTAAACTGACCTTTATCAATCCAGTCTGCCTCTGCTTTAGAGCCAGTAAACACACCTCCGATAACTAAGGCTGATACGCGCTCAGGATGTGCAAGAGCATAGGCTAGTGCGAGTGTTGACCCCCAAGAACTGCCGTGTAGAACAAAGGTCTTTGCACTGAAAATATCTGCAATCTTTGTTATATCTGCAATCAACTTATCAGTAGTGTTGTTATCTAGTGAGCCATAAGGAGTGCTTTTGCCGCAGCCTCGTTGGTCAAAGAAAATTACGCGCTGGGTCTTAGGGTCAAATGCACCTTTATGCTTATCTTTAACTTGGCTTCCTGGTCCACCGTGCAAAAAGATAACAGGGTTAGGTGCGTCAGGGTTGCCCCACTCCTGGATATAGAGTGTGTGACCATCACCTACATCAAGCATCTTTTCACTAATAACATACTGGTCTTCATTCATTACTCAAGTATAACAAAGTAGTCTCTGTATTGGGCTACTTACAAAGGTATAATACAGATATGAGTAAAGACATCCCGGACCATCCACCAAAACACATAGATGACATCCATACTAAGCTGATTAGCCGTGTTGAGTTTGCGGCTAAACGAGGTGCTGAATTTAGTGCAGAAGTCCGTAAATGGGGTAATGACCATCCCGTATCACTAACCGGTGAGATTGCAGACGACAGACTATCGTATAAGATTGTTCTTAACTTTAGCCAACAGCCAAGTCTTGACGACTGGGGGCGCACCTTTGGTGATGCAATGCATCACCAAAGGAGTGTACTGAATAATATGGTCGCCGAAATTGCGCAATCCGAAGGAGCGACAAAAGAGCAGATTAAGAGCGTCCAGTTCCCGATAGCGCTAAGTGCTAAGCAGTGGCGTTCTGAAAAAAAGCGAATTCAAATGCTGCCAGTAGAAGTACAGGCTGTTATTAAGAAAGTCCAACCATTTACCAAAATGCCACAGTCCCCCACACAGCACCCTCTCGCGGTCCTCTCTGCTCTCAGCAACCAAGATAAGCACAGGCTTGAACTTACGCCTGCTATTGAGCCGCTACAACTGGCTAATAATACATCAATTGAATTTGAAGAAGTACCTGACCCAACCGTATTGCAGCAGGTAATGAACAAAATGATAATTGATGGTCGTTTCCAAGAAGGAGTTGAAGTTATCACTCACGACACAACCTGTCCCGCACCCCCTAAACTAGACACGTATACTAGTTAGTAATTAGGAGGTTTTTATGGACAGTAATACTGGTTCACCTAGGCGTGTATTCACGCCGGAGTTTAAGTTAAAAGTCGTGCTGGAAAGCATGCAGCGAGATACCACTGTTGAACAAGTAAGACATAAGTACAACGTTAGCTGGTCAGCCATTAACCGTTGGCGTAAAGATTTCAGGGCCAATGCTCACGAGATATTCGCCGACAAACGTAACCCAGGCGCTAAAGTTCAGTCCCAAGGGTATGCTCCTGGTCAAAGCCCTGACGAACTCAAACGAGTCATCGGTGACCTAACCGTCCAGGTGGAAGTTCTAAAAAAAGCCGAGGGGTTGCTGCCTTAAAGACCGCCAGTAAACGTCAGATGGTCACTGAGATTACTAGTAGCAACCCCAAGATACCAAAAGCCACTGCCGCCAAGTGTTTCTGCTTGTTGTTTCCGGGCATGTATCCCAGCATCGGGTGGTAGTTCAGGACCTACATACGATTCCCGGGTTGGGGTCAAAGCTACACAGGTGGCAGACCTATCAAATACCTCG
>Ga0163148_10000606_pt1 | contig 48698 bp, 30 predicted proteins | sample OliLakLV19MP7P2_FD_148606 | JGI IMG/M metagenome (GOLD analysis project Ga0163148, IMG submission 148606) | Freshwater microbial mat bacterial communities from Lake Vanda, McMurdo Dry Valleys, Antarctica- Oligotrophic Lake LV.19.MP7.P2 | ecosystem: Environmental > Aquatic > Freshwater > Lake >... | reverse complement strand
TTCCTGCTACTCAACTCAAGTCAGCGACCTAAGCCCACTGGCAAACCTCAGCAGTTTGCAACATCTTTCCTGCGACTCAACTCAAGTCAGCGACCTAAGCCCACTGGCAAACCTCAGCAGTTTGCAACATCTTGACTGCAGATCAACTCAAGTCAGCGACCTAAGCCCACTGGCAAACCTCCGCAGTTTGCAATATCTTTCCTGCTCCTCAACTCAAGTCAGCGACCTAAGCCCACTGGCAAACCTGACCAGGTTGCAACATCTTTACTGCAACTCAACTCAAGTCAGCGACCTAAGCCCACTGGCAAACCTCAGCAGGTTGCAACATCTTTACTGCAACTCAACTCAAGTCAGCGACCTAAGCCCACTGGCAAACCTGACCAGTTTGCAAAATCTTTTCTGCAACTCAACTCAAGTCAGCGACCTAAGCCCACTGGCAAACCTGACCAGTTTGCAACTACTTTCCTGCAAATCAACTCAAGTCAGCGACCTAAGCCCACTGGCAAACCTCAGCAGTTTGCAACATCTTCAATGCGAATCAACTCAAGTCAGCGACCTAAGCCCACTGGCAAACCTGAACAGTTTGCAATATCTTAACTGCTACTCAACTCAAGTCAGCGACCTAAGACCACTGGCAAACCTCAGCAGGTTGCAACATCTTCAATGCGACTCAACTCAAGTCAGCGACCTAAGCCCACTGGCAAACCTCCAAAGTTTGCAAAAACTATCCTGCCAGAACACTCAAGTCAGCGACCTAAGCCCACTGGCAAACCTCAGCAGTTTGCAACATCTTAACTGCGACTCAACTCAAGTCAGCGACCTAAGCCCACTTTTGCCTTTGATTAAAAAAGGGATTCCAGTAAACTGGAAAAATCCAAACTACTCTAAGGAAATTTACGTCAATGACTGCCCGCTTGTTCAGCCACCGGTGGAGATTGTGCAGCAAGGAAATGAGGCGATTATTCGATATTTGGAAGAAATGCAGGCCATTAAACCAGAGGATGTGCGTTTACTGAACGAGGCTAAACTCATTGTAATTGGGCAGCCGCGTGCGGGCAAAACCTCACTGCGCTACAAACTCTGTGATACTGAACGTACGCTGCCCACCCGCGATCTTACTACTCGCGGCATTGATATTGAGTTGCAGTCCTTTCTGTTCACCGATAACCTGGGCATTCAGCAGCAGTTCAAATATCACATCTGGGATTTTGGAGGGCAGCAGATTTATCACGCTACCCATCGGTTTTTTCTCACGAAAAGGACGCTTTACATAGCCGTTGTGGACACTGATGTAAACGACAAACAAAACGACCTTGACTACTGGCTGCACATGATAGATTTGCTGGGCGATGGCAGCCCAGTGTTTTTAGTCCAAAACCAAAAGAATGACCGCAGCATCGAAATAGCTGATGCGCTGCGAATTCGTTTTCGCAATATCATCTGTGCAAAAGACTACGAACTCAACCTCGACTGCTTAAGAAGAGAAGACAATCCAAAATTTGACGAGCAACGATTAAAGGACTTTGGCGATTTCAAGTCCGATATTGAGCGGGAGTTTACACGCCAGATTCAACCCGCAACTACAAGGCAAAAGAATAATGCGCGACTCGCCCTCGAAACCCTGAGCAAAGAAAAGCCGCTCATCGAGATGCCAGAATACCAGCGCATTTGTATTGAAAATGGCGTTCCAGACAAAATTGCCCAAATTGACCTGCTGCGTACTTTGCACAACCTTGGCATTTGTCTTTGGTACGAGGGTTTTGGCTTTTTAGAACGTATCGTTATCCTGCAAAACCGCTGGGCTACGGATGCTGTGTTCAAAGTTTTGGACAACGAGGTGGTTAAGAAAAAGAAGGGGCACTTCCAACAGTCGGACTTACAAAAGATTTGGAATGATCCAGAGTATGCTAATCGCGTGGATGAATTGGTGCTCTTAATGCAACGATTCAAACTTTGCTATCAAATTGACAACACTGACGAGTATATTGCACCGCAATTGTTAGACAAAAATCCACCAGAGGATTTCTCGCGCACCAGCGTACAGCAAGGCGGTGTGCGCATGGTTGTAGAATACGAATTTATGCCTCGCGGAATAGTCACACAATTCATCGTGGCCATGCACCACCAGATTTCCGGTGAACAACGCCATGCCTGGGAAACAGGTTTCGCAGTCCGTTCCATTCAAGGGCCAAAAGCAACTGGTATGGCTGAGGAGAGTTTCGACAGCCGTAAATTGGAGCTCTGGGCAAAAGGCGCCGGCGCCGGGCTTCTTCTACAACAGATGCTCAGCGAATTGGAAAAAATTCATGGCTCGTACAACCGCCTTCAATACACCAAGAAAATCCCTTGTACTTGTGACCGTTGCGGTAGCCCCGGCGCAACGCGGGTGAAGGAATTTGATTACGAAGAGATCCTGCTTGAAATGTACCAGAACCGGCAGCAGGGCATTCGTTGCTCTTTTGGAAACCTGACCGTTCCGTTCGACAATTTGCTCGGTGTGTTGGGATTCACTGATCAACAACTGGAACATGACTATCGCAAGAGCGTTGGATTTAACGCATCTCGAGAGATGATGGAGGAAGGTTTTAACAGAAAGTTGGACATCAATATCAACCTCGAAACCAAAAACGAAACACCTTTTCACCAATTAAATTCAACAGAAAAAATGAAGAAGAATTTATGGCTGCCAATACTGTTGGCCGTGTTCATTGTATTCGTTTTTTTGGCCTGGGCAAAGCCTGGCAGTGAACTTGACTTTTTTGGTTGGTTCAAAGTCAAGCAAGGAACAGAACAGAAAACAGAGTCCCCTAAAATGCACGAAACCCAAACGACCAACCAGTCAATAACCGTTGTGGGAAGTATAAAAATCAATAACCGAAATGCGACGGCAGAGGAGGTGAAAAAGGTATATGTAAAAGGAAAAACTTTGATACCACCGACAACGCTCAGTGGAAATATTTTTAAATTACGCCAAGTTGATATTCAAGACAAGACGATAGAAATTGCCCTTGATATTAAAGGAGTTGATATTCCGCCATCAGCCTTTTTTAAATTGCCACAGCCAGATGCCGATAACATAGTTGATTTGGGAGAAGTTCTGGTTGATGTAACGTGGCCTAAAAAGTCAAATAGTGGCAAGGGCTCAGCTCCTACAATAATCATCAATAACACGAATATGATTGAGCAAAAGTAAATGAGCTTATACTTGAAACCGCTAAAACCAATCACCCAAAAACCGCTAACTTTGTGAAAACATTTTTCAAAATGGGTACTGTTCTAAATATCAGCGCGCAGGATCTGGATCATGCTTTGGTGGACGACCTCAAAGAGCAGTTCGGCAATGCCAAAGTAGAGATCAAAGTGCACGACATACCTGACGCATCAGGGATGTTGACCGAACTTGATTTTTGGGCGCAGATCAATCAATTGGACTGGACGAAAAACGACAACGAATCCGTGATCGAACCCATAGTGGCTGCCCTTGCCCAAATGCCCGTGGCCAATATCTACCAGTTTCAAGATTTGCTATCTGAAAAACTTTGGAAACTGGATACCCGGGGCCACGCCGCAGTTTTCACTGAAAACGATGATGATTCTCTTTCCGTAGACGATTTCCTCTACGCCCGATGTGGCGTGGTAGCCAATGGCAAAGACTTTTATAAAAAGGTGCTGGAAAACTCGAATGAAATGCCTCTGGACATCACCTTCTCCCCTTTGTTGCGCATCGCAAAAAAGGCTTATGAGCGCAAAACCGGAAAGAAAATGACGATCGTCCCAGCTTTCAACTATGAAACATACAGTAACCAACAGGGCTGGCAATAAGCCCTGATTCTCCCCATCTGCCGTGGCAATCCATCGAAATTCAAGCCGAAATGACGGGCCTCACCACCTCTTTCGGCTAAACAGATAGAGGACGAGCACATTGAGGCTTTTTTTGAAAAAAAGGGGGCACGTCCTCGTGGTAACCCAATGCGGAGAAAGTCGAAGTTTGACCCACTTTTTCCTGAACAGGAATAGAATAGTCAATTTCGGGCAGCGCTCTTGTCGCCGTTTGAACTAAAATGGATTCCGCCATGCACAGGTCCTTTGACCCCGCACATCTCAGGCATACCCCTTATCACCCTTTGAACTAAAATGGATTGTGCAATCTCCAAAGACCCACCCACAACGAAATTTTCCTGTGCTAAGGAGCGGGTAAACAATCACAGTACCTAAATTTAAAAAACCTTTACCATTGCGATTAAATTACCGCACACAACTATGTACGTACTTCGTGGCATCAACCTCCGCCTCATCTGGGCTTTCGCATGGAAAGCTGTGCTTTGTTACATCGCCTGGAGCTCGTTTGTTTATCTGTTGTATGTTCACCTGGACGTCAAAAGTATAGCCATTCCCTTTTTGCCCGTGGCCACCATAGGCACCGCAGTAGCCTTTTACGTCGGTTTTAAGAATAATTCTGCCTACGACCGCCTCTGGGAAGGACGCCGAATCTGGGGCAGCATCACCAACGCCAGCCGGACTTTTGGCAACTGGACCATCAATTGGAGCGGAAAATGGGAAGGAAAAGAACCCGCTAATATTCAGGCCATTCGTCGTGAAATCGTATATCGCCACATCGCCTGGGCCAATGTGCTGCGCCTGCAATTGCGCAAAACCAGCGTCTGGGGAAACCACTACGCCACAAACATCACCAACAAAATGATCCATACCACCAAGCCGGAGGAGCAATTTCTGGGGGACATAAAACACCTCTCCGACAACCTGCTCAGTCCGGAAGAATTTGAGATCATCAAAACCAAAGGAAACAAAGCGACTTACCTGCTTTTTCTACAAAGCCAGCGCCTGACCCAACTCAAACACCAGGGACTGCTGAGTGAATTCGAACACAGCGACCTCGAAAAAATGATCTCCGAATGCTATAACCAGCAAGGCGCGGCAGAGCGGATCAAGTCGTTCCCATTCCCGCGCCAGTATGGTTTTTTCAGCACAGTCTTTGTGTACTTGTTTAATTTTCTGTTGCCTTTTGCACTGCTCGGCGAACTGGCCAAATTCAATGAAAACGCGCTTTGGATGATCATACCTTTCTCTACACTGATCTCCTGGGTGTTCTTCACCATGGAAACCATCGGAGACTCCAGCGAAAACCCCTTTGAAAACAGCATCAATGACGTGCCGATGACGGCCATTTGTCGCAACATCGAGATTGATCTGCGCGAGATGCTGGGCGAGAAGGATCTGCCGCCTAAGGTGCAGGCGGTAAATGGGGTGTTGTTCTAAGGCATTTCGGATCCGGAAAAGTATAATTTAGAAATTCAAAAAAGAACCTTCTATGAGGCTGCTGCTATTCCTATCTTTTTACACCACCTTTTTGTCCGCTCAACTCCCTTATGATGATGTAAACCAATATCCTGTCCGAAAAGAAACTGGTATCCAGATAGGAAATGTAGCCAACTATTGCGGATTTGACTACACGCTAAAGATCAACCTGTACAAACCCATGGGTGACAACAATCTGAACCGGCCGGTCATCATTTGCATCCCCGGCGGCGGACCCTGGGCCTATGCTGATGAGAACGATCCGGCCATGGATGAGGTCGCGCGGAATTTTGCCAGCAGGGGCTATGTGGCCGTTGTTTCCAACTACCGAAAAGGCTTACACCTGTATCCATTCCCAAGCGGCTCACCCATGGCAACCAGTATCATCACGCTCACGGTGCTCTGCGATTGGAGCTTCTACGGCGGCATGTATCCTGCCGATCACAACGAAGTACAAAGAGGAGTTTTCCGTTGCAGTCAGGATATCAAATCGGTCGTGAAATTTATGAAGGGAAATCATGAGGCCGACAGCTCTTGTGTCAAGCAGGTCTTCTTGCTTGGGCATAGTGCGGGGGCCATGATCGCGCTGGAGGCGGCACTGTTGGACCTGCCCGCAGAAAAGCCAACAGCCTGTTATGCACTAACTGACGCGACCAACCCGGATTGGAAGGACAATCTTTTCCAGTTGTGCGGTCCGGAAAACAAAGAAGATTCAGCCTATATCAAACAAAATCCCGGACAGAATCATGAATCGCCCTCCTGCTATCAACGGCCCGACCTGGGCAGTATTGAAGGCAGTTTGTTTTCTGCCAATGGTTACGATGCCAGCGTACTGGGAGTAGCTTCCTGGGCAGGAAACTTGATCTACCAGGATTCCGCCCTGCTTTCTGGAAGCCAGCAAACAGCTATTTATATGTATCACCAAACCAATGACTCGCTGGCGCCATTTGGGGTTCAAAAACCGTTTTTGCTCTTCAATTACCTGCTATCGCCCTTTGTAAGCACCAATTGGCCTGTGGTGGCAGGCGCAGGCTGGCTGGATCAAAAATTAAACAACCTGAACTGGGCTGCCGGGCACCGTCTCTGGGCGTATACCAATCCGGTTCCACAGCCTTATTTGTTTGGCGCCGAAAACCATGGTTTTCAACCCAGTCTGACAGCGGTGATCGACAGTACTGCACGTTTTTTTGCTGAAAAGATCCAGTCCTCCCCCCCTTGTTTGACCAATGCAACCGCTGAGGTCGCCGACCCTGCAGTTTCGATATTTCCAAACCCTACCAACGGCCTTCTGCATATCAGTTGGCAAAACGCCTTTTCCGGGCAAGTGGAGATTTTCAATGCGGTGGGTGAGTCATTTTTGACACAAACCTTTAATGGTCAGCATATTAGCCTTGATCTTTCATCCCTAGGCGCAAGTAACGGGCTGTACTTTGTGAAAGCAATCACATTGAACCAATCCTTTTGCGCAAAAGTAATTTATAACGGGAGGTAGATACTTGTGCACTCCGCAGAGACTGTGGGAGCCACCGCTTTGATACGTCCTCGAAAGTCCAAACAAGGATTTACCTGATTTCTAAAATATTTAAAGGATTTTTGAGCCCAATCCAATCAATCCTTTCCATCCTTAAATCTATCCTTAACAAAATTCTGCTTCCACCCATGGTTTCCTACGAACAAATCTTCCAAAACAACCGCCAGTGGATAGCGGAAAAAACCGCCAGCGACAAGGATTTTTTCGAAAAACTGGCGCAGGACCAAACCCCCGAATACCTCTACATCGGGTGTTCCGACAGCCGCGTGACCGCTGAAGAGCTCATGGGCGCACAGCCGGGCGAGGTGTTTGTCCACCGAAATGTCGCCAATGTAGTGGTCTCGATTGACCTCAATGTCTTGTCCGTCATCAACTATGCCGTGCGCCACCTGAAAGTCAAGCGTATCGTTGTGTGCGGCCACTACGGTTGCGGGGGGGTGAAAGCCGCCATGCAGTCAAAAGACCTGGGCATCCTCAATCCCTGGCTGCGCAACATCCGCGACGTGTACCGATTACACAAAACAGAACTCAGCGCCATTCCGGACGAACACGCGCGTTACGACCGTCTCGTGGAACTCAATGTGCAGGAACAATGCGTCAATGTCATCAAAACCGCTGCCGTGCAGCAGCGCTATGTGGCAGAGGGTTTTCCGACCGTGCATGGCTGGGTGTTTGATATGCGCACGGGCATACTCAAAGACCTGGAGATTGATTTCCGGAAAATCTTGGCTGAAATTCAAGAGATTTACAACCTGACCAATACGGACTGGTTTGATGGCAGCGACCGTTGAAAGTGTGGCACACCTAAAATAGAGAGGTCTGCCACACTTTCTTGAATACGCGCTTAAATCTGGGTTTATTTGTCCGAGGTATTCGCATACTTCGCTCCTCCCTTGGGTCGTAGCAAAATCCAAATAAGCACTACGGCCAATAGCCCCAAACCAATCCATTTCCACCAGGATTTTTCTTCTGGTGGAGGCGGGGGCATTTCACCATGTTCGGCCTTCAGCGCAAATACCACCCCACCCCGGGTCTCGTATTTTGCATTTCCGGAGTCCTCCTCCTGTTCGAGGTTGAGCAGATAAATGTCCCGTTGATTGGGGGTTTTTTCGTCGGCCAAAAATCTGATTTGCATCTTGTTGTTTTCCCCAGGAGGGATATTCAGGCCTATGTAGGCACCCGCTTTCAACACTACGATTTGGCTGTCTTTCTGCTCTATGCCTTCTCCCTGGCGGCCGCCTTGCTCCCAAAGTTCCAGCAGTCGTCTGCTGCTTACGGCTATTTTCGCGTAATTGAAAATGGGCGTTTCGGCTGCCATGTTGTTGAACACAAGACGGGCTTTTGCCGGGGTTTCCCTGAAATTTGCGAAACGGGTTTCGGTCTGCGGCCCTCTTTGACCGGGGGATGCCTGCATATCTTCCTCGGGAGGTGAGGCAACAATGTCCAGATTTTGCCAGGCTGCGTTTCTGTTGAATCGCACATAGGTGCTTAAGCCTACAAGCGGGTTGCCGGCACTGCCATTGCAGCTTCTATTCGGACAAGTAGTTTCGTCTTCTAATCGAGCTATGATACAAATATGGTCGCTGGGCAAACCACTTGGGAGCGGAATCGGGGGGTTAATATACCGCACGTTGCTACTCCACCCTGTGTAGCCATTGTAACCAGTGCCAATTTCTGTCCATCGTGCAGCATCATACCAATCGTTGTTTCCCGTGGAAGCATCTGCCCAATACACATGCAGATTGTCACTGGAGGAAGAAGCGCCCGTGCTGGACCTGTTGACTCGCACGTGGATGTAATTGGTGATCCCAGCCCCAGTTGTAACGTTCGAGCCGGATTCCGACATGTCGTTGGCCGTGCTGTTTTGATTTACAGCAATTCCATCTGCGTAATAATATGCACTGGGGCCTGAAGCCTCCGTGCCCACATCTGTGGGGAAGTCTTTGATAAAATAAACTGGCCCTGCACCCGGCCCAGCTTCATCCGTATTGCCTTCGCTGTCTTGCATTGGGCCCCGCAAGGTCTGCATCACTGCATATATCCTGTCGGCTTGGCCAGCACTGAACATCAGGCGCTGATCGTCGTCAGTAGCATCCATAAAATTGCAATACATATCACCATAGGGGCTTTCCGCGCGATTGAAATATGGATAACTCGCCATGCCATTGTTCGGGCCTTCCTGGGGCGGAGTGTCGGCCACTTCATCTGAGCCAATCGCGCTTCCCATCCCCCAGATATCTTTGAGGCCCAGCCATTTGGCTACAAGGTTTGTGAGCGCACGGCCTTTGTTTCGACCCAATGCCGAGAATCCAAAATAGTCCACATCAATGACGACTCCATCTTCAGTGGCTCGGCTGGGCAAATCAGCCGGAAGCGATGCGTAGCCCTCCCTGAGCTTATCGTCCAGTCTGCACACCCAAATGTTCAGGTAGCTGTCAGAAGGCCAGGCATCGTTTCCGCCCGAAGCCTTGAATTTGACCTGATTTCGCGTTTCCCGGTTTGAGTCGAGGGGCGCAAACCCGAAGGACGCTTTGCCGGCAGTTGTCCTGACAATGCCATTGGTCGCTTTGGCGGTAGGGCTGCGCCTGGCCAAGGCAAACTGGATGCGGGTATCTGCTGCCAAAACCCGGAAGGCTTCGGGTACTTTGGCAAGTTCGTCGGCGTTTTTTCTACGGAAATCACGGTTTAATGCCGCTATCTGCTGTTCGACAAGCTGGTCAGCAACAGGGTTTGCCCCAGCTTCCTGCACCAAGTGAACCACTACGGGGATCGTGATCACATTAAACGGCAATGCCGCATCTCCGATCCGTTTGTTGCGTTCAAGTTCGGACTTGATTTTGCCTTCAAAATCTGCGTTGCTGGCTGCAAACCCTTGGTCGTTTTTAAGCCGTTCTGCAATATCTTGAAATGTGGAATCGGCAGGAAGCCCTTTTTGGGCTTGACGGCAACCGAGCAAGACAATGGCTATCAAAGCCAAAAAGTGGCAAATCGTTTCGAATTTCATTGGTCAACGTTTTTTAATGAATGATTCCATGTTCGTCTGTCTTCAAAAGGTAGCCGGGGCTTGGGTTTTTCTCGATGGTTGCAGTCATGAGCCATCCTCCGTCTTTGCACAAAAACAATGAATTTGCCCCTTCCGACTCGGTTGCGCTCCTTCCGCCGTAATCCTGGGAATCGGAAATGGTATTATTGCCGTCTGTGGTGATCTTGAAAAAATGGGCTGCCGATTGTGCGCCGTCCACAAACCGTTTGCCCGCTATGCCGACGCTGCCTTCGTTCGTCAAGGCACAGGCCCATGCCTCCATACTATTGGTGCCCGGCAACGATTCGTCCCATCCACAATCCGAAGAGGGGCACGCGTTCACCAGGTAAATTTCGGCTGACCCGCTGCTGTTAATTCTTGCTCCCACCGCGAAAGCATTGCCATTGGGCAGGGTGACCACATCATTCAAATACGTTATCGCGCCTGCATAGGGCTTGTTAAACAATTCGGCGCCGCTGTTGGCATCGAGTTGAATTACAATTCCACGGATGGTGCTTGGAGTGTTGGATTGCCAGATGGTGCCGGTTATTGAAACGCGCCCTGCTTGAGAAGCATCCAAACTGCATTTATCCCCCGTTGCTACCAAACCGTTCAATATCAAGGTGTGTCGGTCTATCTCTGTGAGTTCGCCGCCGCTTACAGTACGCAGTTTGATAACCACCATGCTGGAGGCATTCGGTGGGCCAATGAGCGCGAGGGCGAATATGTCGCCATTGGGCGCCACGTCCACGTCCCTTATTTGAGAATCTGTGTTGCCGACCGTTGCGGAAAAGCTCATAAAAGGGTCGCCTTCGCTGTCAGTTTTGTAGAGCAACCCTTTGTCCCCTTGATACCCGGCAATCAGAATTTCTCCATACAGGGTTTCGGATACTGCGAACGCATCATTGGTGCCGTTGCCTATCTTTTTTTCCCATACTAAAATACCACTCCTGTTGCGTTTTTCAAGATGGATAAAACGGTTTGAATTGCCCAAACTTCTGAGCGAGCCAACTGCCACAAACAAGTGATCTTGGGTTTCGATGGCATCCACGTAGTTCCGTGAGGTGTCCTGGATATGGAGATCGTTTATGATTTCAAAAGTGGGGGCTTCGTTTGGCACTTCCTTGTAGCAAGAAGATAGCGCAAGAATGGCCCAGCCGACGAGCAAAAAATATGGGGATTTCATAGATAGCTTGGTTTTAAGTGCGTGAGAATTCTGGGTTAGAACTGTATGCGGAAGCTCGCCTTCATTGGGGGCGCAAACGCCATGCCCTGTACGGAAGCGCTCGGAACAAAGGAAAGCCCCAAGGTTTTTTTGCCTTGTTTGAGCGTTTTTTGCCAGGAAAGTCGCTTGCCAAGAAAAAAGGCGCCTGCGAGAAAAACCGCAGTGCCACCAATCTTCATACCTATTGCCGTACCGCGCTTGGTGTTCGCCTGATCGAACAAATCATCCCGCGAGGTTTCTGCATATATTTCGTCAAATTGGTCGGTATTGGACTTGTAAGTGTCGTACAGTGCTTGGGATCTGGTATCAAAGTCCTGGCCCCAAACAAACAGCCCCGACCCAACGAGCAAGCCGCCGGCAGCAAACCACCATTCGCGTTTGCTCTTTTTCAACTCTTCGTACATGATGTTGTCGAGCCACTTTTCGGCCCGAGGTGCCTGGGCCTTGTAACCAGCGTTGAGGTAATTGCACAAATGGGGAATCCTTTTTTTGTCGTTTTTCGCGTTTTGAATTTTATCAAACAAGCCCGGCGCTTCTGGCGGCTTTATCCCCCTGTGGACCAATTCGAATACCTTGGAATAAATGCTCTCTTTGAGATTGGACTCCTGCGATTCTTCGGCTGTCAGGTTCCAGGTATCCGTGTGCAACATTTCAGTAGTCTCGATGGCTTCCAGTGACATGTTGAGCGTCAATCTCCCATCGGCCGCTTTTTCGATGGATACAAAAATTACTTGTTCGGCTTTGGCGGTTTTCAAGGCGGTTTTCACCTTTTTGGAGGCGTTGTTGAGGTGTTGCAAGTCCTGTTCGGTCCTCGCGATCTCGTCCAGCGTTCCGATACGGTCGCGGTCAAGCAGGGTGCAACCGTTGATCCTTTTGAGCGCTGCTTCTACAAAACGTTTCACGTCGCCCTTCGCGCCTTCTGCGCGGGCGTTTTCGACTTTTACGGGCCAGATGAATACCTTTTGGCAGTCAGGTGTTGGTGTGAGCGTAGAGGGTTGAGCGGATGCAGCCGTGTGCAAAAGCATCGCCAGGATCAGCATCAGGAAATGGTTTTTCATTGTTATTCGCATTTGAAGTTCAGGTAATTTTGGTTTGTCAGGGTTTTTGCGGGAGAGGATTTACCATCTTTTACCAATAGGATTTTATTGCCGCCTGGCTTTTTTACCAATTCGATCTCCCCCATTATTCCCTCTAAGCTGCCAACTTCATTGCCATCTACCATAATGGAGGCGTCTCGCCAACAAGCATCAGCCTTGATGGATACGCTGATTTTTTCCTGTACTGGTTCTTCTTTTTTGGTGGGCGATTTCGGCGGTTCTACCCGGTCAGATGTGGGGGTATTGGCCTTATGCCCGCCAGCATTTGAAGCGGGAGGATTGTCCGGCTTTATTCCCTGGTTTCCAGCATCGTGAACAGTGGTCGGAATAGAAATCACAACTTTTGGCGAATCAATGGTTGAAACAGGAATTTGTACAGGAATCTGAGCCTTTTCGGGCCTGAACATCCACCATGCGCCAAGTCCCAACAAGGCGACCAAAACAACTATCATAAGCGTCTCCTTGAGCGGGAATGGGGAAGAAATCGGGGAAGAGGGTGCTCGCAAAAGCGAAAGGATAGATTCGGACAGCCGGGCCAATTCTTTTGAATAATCGTCGTGACTCAGCGTGCCTTTAATGTGCTGATCTTTGAGCGAAGCAAAACGCGACGACAGCAACAGTGCGTTGTCCCGGAAAGAGCTGCCGCTAAAATTTGGCTTGTCCGTATATGATTCGATCAGCGCAAGCGCCGGGCCAATTTCGGCCTGCCGGATAAAGGATTCTACCTTGGATCTTAAAGATTGGAAAGTCATTCGGGGGGAAATGAGAAAATATGGTGCAATATTAAAACATGAAATTTATTTTGAGGGAATCTCGACTCAAAATTTTTTCTTTGCCCAAAGCCTGCTCGAACATTTTATCAAAACACAACCTCCTTTCACTTGTAGCGTTTTACCGCACACGCTTTGACCACACACATGAAAATTTCAGACATCCTCTCCGTTTTAGAAGCCATAGCCCCACCGCATTTGCAGGAATCGTACGACAACGCTGGCCTCCTTGTGGGCAACCCGGAGACCAAGGCCAGCGGGGTGCTTTTTTGCCTTGACTCCACCGAAGCAGTTATTGAAGAAGCTGTGGCCAAAGGCTGCAACCTCGTGGTAGCCCACCACCCGATTGTGTTTCGGGGATTGAAACGGTTTAACGGTGCCAACTATGTCGAGCGGACGGTAATGCTGGCGCTGCGGAAGGATGTGGCCATCTATGCTATCCACACCAATCTCGACAACGTGTACCTAAAAGGGGTGAACGCCAAAATCGCAGAGAAAATCGGGCTTATGGACACACGAATCCTTGCGCCGAGGCCAACGGATTTTGAAATTGGGGCAGGCCTGCTCGGCAATTTGCCAGGACCCATGGGCGAAGCCGAATTCCTAGAACACATTAAAAAGGCTCTGAAAACCAACTGCATTCGTCACACTGCCTTGCGGGGAAAACCTGTTCGCAAAGTGGCTGTTTGTGGGGGCGCGGGCAGTTTCCTCCTGTCTGAAGCACTCCGAGCCAAGGCTGATGCTTTCGTGACGGCAGACTTCAAGTACCACGAATTTTTCGACGCCGAGGGCAAGTTGGTCATTGCCGATGTGGGCCACTACGAGAGCGAGCAATTTACCATCGAACTTTTGCGCGACATTGTACAAGAAAAATTCCCTACTTTTGCGCTCCATTTGACAAGCCTGAACACAAATCCGGTTTTTTATTGCTAAAAACCATTGAGAATCAAGCTAATATCCTAATATCTCAATTTCACAATATCTCTATAGAATGGCCGTAGAAGCATCCATTTCCGACAAACTCACCGTGCTGTGGAATTTGCAGCTAAATGATTCACATCTCGACGAAATTCAAATCCTCAAAGGAGAGCTCCCTATGGAGGTTTCCGATTTGGAAGACGAAGTGGCGGGCCTCGACACCCGCATAAAGAAAATGAAGGCCGCGCTCAAAGAAAATGAGCAAGAAATCACCAAGATGCAAACCTCTTCCAAGGAGGCCGACGCGAACATCAAGAAATACCAGAAACAACTCGAGGAGGTAAAAAACAACCGCGAGTATGAAGCCTTGCAAAAGGAAATCGAACTGGCCAAACTTGACATCCAACTATCCGAAAAGCGCGTGCGCGAAGCCAAAGGCGGCCTTGATGGCAAAAAAGAAAGTATGGCCCTCGCAGAAGCCAAATTCGAGTCCAAGCAAAAAGAACTCGAAGCCAAAAGGGTAGAGTTGCAGGGCGTAATTGAAAAAACCGAGACCGAAGAAAAGCGCTTGCGCAAACAAAGCGATAAACTGCGTGAAGGCATCGAAGCCCGTCTTATCAATGCTTATGACAAGACCCGCCGCACCTACCGCAACGGTATTGCTGTGGCTACCGTAGAGCGCAACTCCTGCGGTGGATGTTTCAACAACGTGCCACCACAGGTACACCTCGAGATCGGGCTTCACAAGCGGGTTATCGCTTGTGAGCACTGTGGCCGAATTTTGGTAGATCAAAGCATCGTGTCACCAGAATCCATGGTAGCAGCTTAAGTTCCAGCCCTTTTATTTTCTTGAAAAGGCCGCCTCAAAGTTTGACTTTGAGGCGGCCTTTTTTGTTTTTGGATCCGCGAACATCTTAAAAACTTAACAATTTTGAAGCCACAAACAATTGATAACCAATGGCTTTAAAAATCAATAACAATTCAACAGATACGATTGGCATATCTTTTGAAATTGTAGAAATAATAGTACAAACAAAACGATTACGACCCTCCGCGTATGAAAAGAACAAAACACTTGTAACCCGCTTTTATTTTGCTTCCAACTTGCCCAAATTTTTTTGGGACTTCCAACAGGGAAGCTATTTCTCCACCCACTTTTAGTTAAAAGTCGGCTCAGTTTTTAGGGCGATCTATCGCCTCCAATAGCAATTTTTGCTTTTGGGGGGATTAAACTGACACGTTCTAAACCTTGCCTGCAACGAATTAAACCATGCAACCACTTGTGGTATAGCCAGTTCTATATAGTTTCAATACCTAAATCATTTTTTCGTCAGAAAAAAACGTTAAAGGATTTGATGTTCCCGCAAAACGTCGTTCCTTGCAATGTTTTTTTTTAATATCCTTTGTCTCATGTCTCTCATGTTACATCCGTTTCGGCCTTCCCTTGTATCACTCTTCTTCGCAGCATTTCTCTGCGGGAGTCCTATATCGCACGCTCAAAATTTTGAAGTTTACGACAACCTGGAACAGTTGCAGGCGCGTATCAGCCGTGCTGGCGATACCACGCTTGTGCTCAACTTCTGGGCCACTTGGTGCAAGCCATGCATAGAAGAGCTCCCCTGCTTTGACGAACTGCTTGAATATTACGGTGCCCAAAATGTTCAAATCGTGCTCGTCAGTCTCGATTTCAAGAGCCAACTCGAAAAAAAGTTTATCCCTTTTTTGAACAGCCAGCGGCTGAAATCGGAGGTGGCGCTGATGGCCGATCAAGACTTGAATGCATGGATACCCATGATCCACGAAGACTGGGACGGCGCTATCCCTGCGACCCTCCTGTTGAAAGGCAAAAAACGCCGTTTCAATTTGGGCAAATTCGAGAACCTCGAGGAGTTGGAAAGCTTTGTACGGCCATTTGTAACAGACTCCGCAGCCTTATACATTGGCAAGAAAATGACTTGCGACGACCTAAGTGGCGGCAAGAAGTAGATATCCCTCAATTTTCACAAAGACCGGATTTTTTCGCAATTACCGAGATTACTCCCTGTTCCACGCATCGTTTACAAAGTTTTTAATATTTTTTTACTCATGAAAACGCCCTTACTCCTCCCGGTTTTGGTAGTGGCCTATTTGCTGCTAACAACGAGTGCAACAAACCCGACTGGCTACGCCGTTGGCGACATCGCGGAAAACTTTGCGCTCAAAAATGTAACTGGCGACACCGTATCCCTCGCAAATTACAAAGACGCAAAGGGAATTATCGTCATTTTCACCTGCAACCACTGTCCGTTTGCGCAACTCTACGAGCAGCGCATCATTGACCTGCACCGGACTTTTGAACCATTGGGTTTTCCGGTAGTAGCCATCAATCCGAACAGCCCGCTCATCATCCCAGAAGACAGTTTTGAAAAAATGCAAGAGCGGGCACGGGTAAAACGATATCCCTTCGCCTACCTTTTTGACGAAAAGCAGACGGTGTTCCCACAGTTCGGCGCCAACCGAACCCCACACGTTTTTGTGCTCGATGGCAACCGTGTAGTGCAATACATAGGTGCGATTGACAATAACCCAGAAGCCCCCTGTGCATCCACAAAAAGATTTGTTGAAGATGCCGTTCACGCGCTCCTAAGAGGCGAAAAGCCCGATCCCTATAGCACAAAGTCAGTGGGATGCACCATCAAGAAGGCGCCAAAGCCAAAGCCAGCCATTGACCCGGTTTTAACGGTAGACGGCCGCCATTAAAGATCAAAACGGTCTCGCAGGCTTCACAGGAACCACATCATCCGGCGGATTGAACCACCAGCGCACGGTGGCTTCTATGGAGCCGTTGTTGTGCCTCCGCAATCGGGTAAGCCCAATGTCGTAAGAGAAGCAGAAGAACAACTTGTCAATGGCCTGAAAACCGAGCGCAACATCCACACTTTCACCCACAAAGTTGGTGTCGCCGCCCAACCGATAGGTGAGACCGCCGTAAAACTTGCTGTAGAGCAGGGCGCTCATGTTCACATCGGCATCGAAAGGAGCACCAACAGCGTAGCGGAGCAGCACTTGCGGCGTAATGTCGAGTTCATCCGTCGCTTCAAATTTGATACCGCCCATTGCATTGATATGCTGCACCTCGCGGGAAAGGACATCCCCGAATTCAGAAAAATCTATGCTGTTGCTCACGATACGCGGCAGCGCGATTCCCGCATACCAGCGCTCCGTGTAGGCGCTGTAGTACACTCCCGTTCCAAAGTTCGGTACAAATTTACTCTTGGGGTCGGTGGGGATGCCCGGATCGTTTTGGTCAATGACGATGATGCGCGAGTCCGCCCAGTTTTGCCGAATGTTGCGCATACTGGCCTGCAAGCCAACGGCCAAAGTGCCTCTCTTCAGATGTATTCGGTACGCATAAGCCACATCGAAAGTCATGTTGGTATTGATGCCTATGCTTTGCCGTGTGATGTTGCCGCCGATGCCCACGCGGTTGCTGATCAAAGGCTGCGTGTACGAAAGCGACATGGCTTTGGGCGCACCCTCTAGACCCATCCATTGGTTGCGGTAAATAGCCGTTAACGTGGGCGACACGAAATTGCCTGCATACCCAGGGTTATAGGCCAGTTTGTTGAACATAAACTGGGTGTACATCTGCTCTTGTTGCGCAGAAGCAAACAGCGCGAGTGAAAAGAAGGATATGGAGAGGAAAAGCTTTGTCATGAGTTGAGTTTTTTTGATCTAAGGAACGGTGTCAAAAATTGAATCCTATAAGGTTTTGAAAAACCTTATAGGATTTCATGAAATTGAAAAACCTATCGTTGAATCAGCAAAAAGCCCGTTCTAGGCTTGTCCAGGTCGTTCAGTTTTACCACAAAGTAGTAAGTACCGGCAGGCAGTTCTTCGTTGTTGTAGGTACCGCTCCAATCGTTTTGATAGGGCTTGGCGTGGAATACCGCGTCGCCCCATTGGTTGAAAATCGTGACATCCAATTCTGTTGCTCCCTCACCTACCGTACACTCATGCGGGATTTTGAATTCGTCATTAAAACCGTCATTATTGGGGGTTATGATGGTTGGGATAAAACAATCTGGTGCGCCGCCGACTAGGAAAGTCACATTGGCAAAACTACAGGCATCCGGGCAGTTGGTATTGCAAACCCGGTACGTCATCACATCCGTGCCTGTAAATCCTGAGTTCGGGCGATAGATGTAAACACCAGTAGTAGGATTATCAACGATGGCGCCACTCAAAGGCGGACTCGTAATGACCACCGTGAAATTGTTTGGCAAAATATCGTTGGAAAGCACATTAAATTGGGCGGATGATCCAAATGATACCGTTACCGCGTCATTATTAGCAGTAGGGAATATCTCATAAAACACCTCTACAGTATCGCGCGAGTTGAGCCCGCAGGTATCTTTGTTTGTTATCCATACAAAAACATTATTACCAGGCCTCAGTCCGCAGGCCTTCGTGTTTTCATCGTTCGGACTTGTAAAAATAATTCCCGGAGTTAAACTGATCCATTCCCCTGATTCAAAATACTCTAGTGGTGATGCGGACAAATCAATACAGTTGTCATTACTGCACACAAACTGGTTTGGCCCTGCATTTGGTTTGCCACTGTAAACAAAGACCTTTACGTCATCGCTGTTTATTCCACATCCTTGATTTCCAATTTCCCATGTGAATGCATAGTTCTGCCGCTTTCCAATATTGCCGCTAATCGTGGTGTTTGGGTTAAGGGGTTCATCAATCACAATGCCAAGCTGGGCTTGTGAAGAATATTGGGTCCACTGCCCCGGAAAGGTCGTGCCTTGTGTGGCCTCAAGTTGTATGCCTGTGGTTTCACAAGAATAAATATCTGGGCCGCCAATTGCAGGTGCAGGGTATTGTGCTGTTATCACTACTGTATCACGGCTGAAATCCGTACAAGCGCCGTTGCTTAGGCTCCATTGGAAAAAGTACACAGTGTCCGAGCCAACGAAAGTGGTGTTAGGCTGGCTTGGGTTAACAATCGTCACCAAAGGCCCTCCAATTTGCGACCATAAGCCTGTCACTATACCAGAAGGCGCTGTGGCCGACAGAAGGATGATATTGTCTGCGCAAGCATAGCGGTCAAGACCCGCAAAAGCGTTCACGTTGGTCGGGATGATGTCAAAGGCCACTGAGACCACATTAGAGAGGGGAGAATTGCAACCTGATAGTAATGGCGAAGTAGCTAAAACATTGAACGTGTGGGTGCCCGGCCCGAGCCACAGCACACTGTCAAGATTGAGTTGGCTGGCGGTAGAAGGCCCGGCGAGCACAATGCCCGATGCAGCATTATGCCAAGTGTACAACATCCCGTTCACCGGGTTGAGAACGTTTAGGAATTCTCCGACAGGTGGGCGGTCAATGCAAATACGAGGAGGAGGAGGCGCAATCTGTGGTGTTGACGGCATGGGTATCACCACCACCGTCAGCGAAGTTTCGGGCGATGTACAGTTCGCTTTTGTTGCTTTCAAGGTGTACACTCCAGCCATCGTGAGGCTTACGGGTTGGCGTTCTGGGTTTTGGCTCATGGAGATGAACCCCGCCGGCCCGGTCCACATATACGTTGCGCCGGGGACATCAGAGGCCATGAGCGTCAGTGTTCCCCCTTGACACACAGGCGAATTGCTGCTGATTGTGGGGGTTGGAGGTATAGCATTCACTGTCACCGTCACGGTATTAGATGGCACCGACTGGCAAGTGCCGTTGGTAGAAATGATCCGCACCGTGTAGTTGCCACTATGCCAGGGTTGCGCGTTTGGAATGGTCAGGGTGGTCATATTGGTGATCGTGTCACTAAGGCCGTTGGGGCGATCCCAAATGAAGGTGGTATCCTGTGTCGAGTTACTAAAGGTCAGCGTCACCGTTGCTCCAGCGCATACCGGTTGCGGGCTTACCATCAACACCGGTGTTGCAGGCATCGCCTGCGTGTTGACTCCCGTTGTGCTTGGCACAGAGGGACAACCAATAGAGTCTTTCACAATGAGTGTGTACTGGCCGTTAAGGGAGGTACAAATGTCATTGGGGCCAATAATTGGGTTGGATAAAGTAGAAGGAGTCATCCCAAATGCAGGCCCTGTCCAACTATAAGAATAAGGGGCAGGAACTACGGTGGCTGAAAGTGTAATGGCCGTTGTACCATCACAACAAACAGGGGCGTTGTTTCCGATGAAGGTGATACTGGGAGGCACTGCGTTGGTTACGTTCACTATGGCCGTATCTGCGCAGCCGAAGGAAGTACTTGCAACTACTTGATAAAGACCGCTCGCACCGTTGGGCTGGGTTGGATTTTGTTCAAACTTTACAAAACCATTTGGCCCCGTCCAATGCCATAAAAATATTGGATCAACGGTAGAAACCGTCGCAGTCAGTTTTAACAAAGAATCCTGGCAAATAGGCCCGTTGGAACTTGCCGTAACGATGGGGTAATCTTGAACTTCTACATGAATAGGATTTGACTCGTCAGACGAACAACCGTTCACTTCGGCAAATACCCTCCAATTTCCTTCATGTATTGCACTTGCATTCAGGATTTTAAACATGTTCGCGCCGTTGGACTGGTCGGTGAAATAGGTTATCCCTGTAGGCGAAGTCCATCCCCACTGAGATGCGCTGATTATATTGGTACAGACCAATTTTATCATTTGTCCGGCACAAACATTCACATCTCCAGATATGGTCGGTTTTGGTGGTTTGGCAATAATGTTCACCATCACTGTGTCCGGGTTTGAAAAACATCCATTTTGTTGGGTAACCAAGATGTATTTCCCTTCATGGATGGACTTAACAGCACTATTGGTAACAAGAGGATTCTGTTGGGCACTACCAGGAAAGCCAGGCGGCCCTGTCCATGCATAAGTCAAGCCACCTGTGGAGGGCGTTGGAGAGTTAAGTAATATCGTCTCGCCCTCACATTTTTGCGTCATTTCTGGCTCTGCATCGGCTGGCGGCGTTGCGTGCATGGTCACCATGATTGGATTAGACAGGGCCGTGTTGCAGCCATTGGCAAAAACTTTCAAATAAAAAGTGTACGTACCTGGAGCAAGGTTGGTGATGGTGAATGTAGTGGTCGTGGTGTCGGCCAGCTCCACCAACCCCGATGGAGAATCCACAAGCCATTGGTATCTTACGTTTTGGCCATTGTAAGAATTGGTCTGCAATACTACATTTTGACCTGGGCAGAACGAAAAGCCATTGCTTGAAAGCACCGGGGTTACAGCCAGTATGGCCAACGCCACTACCTCGCACGAAGAGGAGGTACATCCCGTGGCGCCAGTGATGGTTACACAGTAAGTGCCGTTGTGGATGGCCATGGCATTGGTGGTCACTACAGGATTTGGTTGGTTACTAAAATACATATTTGGCCCACCCCATTGGTATGTAAAAGGAGCGGCAGAAGGTGGGTTGGCAAACAGTTGCAAAGTGTAGTTTTCGCACACGGGCGTGTAACCAGGATTGGGTGGCGTAGTGGTTACTCCGATCATTGTTTTGCAGGTGGAGAAATTGCCCGACGTATCCGTCACGGTCAGGGTGGTATTGACCGTGCTGCCTGCCAGGTTACAATTGAACGTGCTGGGCGAAACGGAGTACATCAGGTTCGCCGTTGGGGTACAGTTGTCAAAACTGCCATTGTTGATGCTCCCGGGTGAAAGCGTAAAGGGCGCTGCACCCGAAGGATTCACCTGAATAATAAACGTGGGTTGGCAAATCGCCTTCGGCTTCACTGTATCGCGCACTGTGACATTGAAAGAGGTCATTCCTGTCAGACCAGCATTGTCGGTGGTCGTGTACATTACCGTGTAGTAGGCTGGTGGGAGTGCAACCGTAGTCATGTTACCTGTCAATGTTCCGGTTGCCACGGTTTGGTTCACAGGTTTTTTCACCGCGTAATCCACCACAGCATAACTATATTCGAGCGTCACTTGGACTTGGCTAATCCCGTCCGTACCGTTAGGGAGCAACGGGGCACAATTGCTTATAAAATCCGAGAAGCTCAGGTCACGGTTGGCTGCGAGATAAAAAGCGGTATTTCCGCCCCCTGCTGCCCAGGCATTGATTTGCGCAGCAGTTACAGGGATCATCGTTTCAAAAAATGTCGAACACTCCCCGAGCACCGTCCCTTGCCCTGTAGGCCCTAAATCAATCCCTACCTCGTCAAATACCTGAAAAAACTCGCCCACTTGGGCATTATCGCCCTTGTGCCTTATGGTTAAAATCCCTGTCCCGACTGCATTTGGAATAATGCCCGTCAGTGTGGGGGTAATGTCGGAGGCTACCAAACCAACGTCTGGGTCGTTTTCAAATTGTAGCGGCAAAACTGCTGAAGCCAGGCTAAGGCTCGCTGACATCGTACAGTTCTCCGTGATGGCCGGAAATGGGAGCGTTACGGTGCCTTGGCAATTGTTTTGACCCGTGAAGACCGTGATATTGGCGGGCGCGACCAAGCTCGGCGGCTCCGCATCGTTCACCGTGATCTGCACCGAGGAAGTAGCGGAATTCCCTGCGCAATCTATTGCCGTATAAACCACCGTATGTGTGCCCGCAGAGAGAAAACTTGGCCCTGCTTGCGGGAAACTTTGTGAAGCACCCCCATCTAAAGTGTACGACAAATCAATCGGAACATCAGAATTTGAATAGGAATAGGTGATCTGGGCTCTCACGCGGTTGAGGAACCCATTGCATGCCGACAAATTGATGGTATTCCCCATATTGTTGTTCGTCGCCAGGGTAATTGCCAAGCTTCCATCACTCATCCAGGTGTTTGACTGGGCAGCGGGAATATTGAAAATTGATACGCTTGAGCCACACTGCACCAGAGCAGAATTTGTGATTCCTAATTGAACCCCATTTTCTCCAAACACCCTAAAATACTCTTCAGCACCTTCCGCATCCGCCTGGTCAATAAAAACGGTAAGCACGGCATTCCCAATTACAGGTTGTAGCGGAGGAAGGTTTGGAGGTGTCCATTGAAAAACAACGGAATCTACTCCAGGACCTATCGTAGTGACCAATTGCACCGTATCTTTTAAGATTACGGCAAAATTTTGGTTGCTGCACACATCCGTCACCGCAAGCGGGACAGGAATCGTCACATCCGCCCCACATTCCCCTAAATCATTGGGGAACATCATGGAGGAAGGCGGCACTATGGTTGGCGGCGTTGTGTCTTCTATTTGAATGCGTTGTGTGTATGTTTGGCTATTGCCGCAATTATCGGTGGCAACCCATTCGCGCTGCACGATGTAGTTGGTCCAATGATCGCACGAAGTGATGTCTGGGTTTCTGATTTCGGTTTCCACGAGCATGACTGCAACCGGGTTGTTGCAATTGTCTGCCGGATTGAACGTGCTGGTGCTGGGTGGAGCAGGGATGGCATTGCATTCCACCGTAACATTGGGGGGAATGTTCACGAGTATAGGCGCCACAGTATCAACGACGTGTACAACCTGATCAAAATTTGTCTTGTTGCCACACACATCGCTTGCTGTCCAATGTACCGTGATGGTGTACTGATCCGTGCAGGGTCCGGGCGTAGTAGTTTGCCCGGTACTCGTTGCGGCAGCCGTAAGGCCGCTGCAAGCATCCGTGGCAATCGGCAGGGGCGCGGGAAAAGGAACCAGTGAACTGCACAAGGCCGTTGTGTCCAAAACTCCGCCAGGCACAGGCCCAAGGTTGTCAATCACTGAGATCCGTTGAGTGCTCGTCTGCGTGTTGCCGCATTCGTCTGTGGCAGTGAAAGTTCGGATGATATCGTAACTGTAATGGCCACAAGTATCAGGGTTAGTATCCTGAAAAGAAACAGTTGTCGTAGTGATGCTTACCACCCGGCTGCAAATATCGGTCGCCATAATATTCAGGCCCATTACGGGGGTAGGGGGCAACACAAACGTGTCGCAACGGAATGTTTTGTTTGCTGGAACCAGCGTGAAAACGGGTCTTGTGGTGTCGCTCACAAAGATGTTTTGGGTAGCCGAGGCCGAATTGCCACAATCGTCCGTAGCAGTCCAGGTAGTCAGCACCGTGTAAGATCCGTCGCAGAGGCTGTCTTTGTAAATCCTCGAAAACGTGATGACCACATTCGCGTCGCAGTTGTCGCCAACGGTAGCGGCGGGAATGGTTGGCAAAGGATTTGGGCAGTAAACCGTAATGTTTGGCTGCAATCCTGTGAATATCGGGGCCTGCGTATCCACGATGCTCCAACGCAGGGTGATGGTGCTGCTATTGCCACAATCGTCGGTGGCGCGGAACGTCACGTCAGTGAACCATATACAGTTGTTTGCTTGAACGGTGGGATAAGGCCCTGCATTGAAAATACCGTTGCCCGACTGTCCGCTTGAGGTCGTGAAGGAAAAATTTGTCCAACTAAAACCCGAGCAATCTTCTGTCACGGTGGCGTTTCCATACGCGTTTATCCAGCTTTGCAAGGCTGTTTGGTCGTTGCCGCCGCCGCATTGTTCTGTTGTGTTTATTCCGGAAATAACCGGTGGCAAGGTGTCAATCGCACCAAAATCGGCATTGCCCATAAATGTCTCGTTGCCACAAGCGTCGCGTACAAAAAAATTGACTGAAACGTATCCATGAACCTTGTTATAGGTTTGATTTCCGATGATCGCCGTACTGCAGTTTTGGGAAAACGAGGCCAAAAACGCCGCTTCTACCTGGGCAGAATCCATTGCGATCACGCCAATTTTCATTGAATAGGTCAGGGGTGCAGAGCAGTTGTCACTGGCCAGTGAATATGCTTTGGTATTTATCCATTCCCGCAGTTTCACAAATTCGTTGTCACTTTGGGAGCAGTAGGCCACCGTGTCTTTGGGTGGTTTGACCACTAGGGGGCCTTGTGTGTCGGAGGTCGAGAATACCACTGTAACGATTTGCTGGATATTGCAGTTGTCTATAGCCCAAAATTTTACCGTGAGCGGCACTTTACAGCCGGGCGGGAAAGTGACTGGAGCGTTGTTTATCAAAGACTTGACTCCAGAAGCATCGGTGGCCGCGAAGGTGGCAATTTGCAAAGCACGCCATGCCGGGTAGGCTGTCGCCAATTGCTCGCAGGAGGATGAGCCGTTTACTGGGTAGCCTGTGATTTGAGGCGGCAGTGTGTCTTTGTAAATAATGATGGTTTGGGTGTAAACAGCAGTGTTGCTGTTCGCATCCGTTGCCATCCATGTCCGCGTGAACATCCCGCTTTCACAGGTATCGGGAGTGCTCGTTTGATAAAAAGTATCGCTTACTATCATCGTGCAGTTGTCCGAAACCGGAAGCGCCGTCTGAACCGGCACTTGGACTATGGAACTGAATTCGAGGGTGTCAAAAACGCCCGTCAGGTCAAAGGTCGGAGGCGTGTTGTCCACAAAATTGATGAAATACTCATAGGTGTGCGAGTGCCCTGCATTATCTTCCACATACCAAAACACGTGGGCAAAAGTACCTGAAGAGAAGAGGTCGTTGTATTGAAATCCTGAAGCCACGGGGTCAAACATGGACACAGTGATGATGAAACCCATTGAGGACGTTACCACTGGATTGGGTACGTTGCCCTGCAACATAGAACTGCAAGTAGGGCCAACCGAGAGGATGGTCGGACCATTGTAACTGAAATTGAAAAAATCAGGCTGGGCTTTAAGCCATGCCGTGGGAAGCATAAAAAAACAAAGACCCACATAGAATGGCGTAGCCCGTAATAGTTTGTGTAATCGGTTTGTCATACGGACGGGTTGGGTTTCGAAGGCGCTCGTTGCGCCTCACTTTTTATTCAACTGATATTAAAGGATTAATAGTTGCAAGTTATGCGAATCAGGGGTTGGGCAATAACATTCAAAATCACGGAATCTTCTCTGAGACCTATAAGGTTTTGAAAACCTTATAGGTCTTTATAATCTGAAAGCATAGCTTTACTATAATTCAACCCCTAATTCGCATAAGTTACAAGTAATTTGAAACTTGTTACTCTGTAAACTTCTTATCAGGCACATTTTCATCCAAAAACGCATTGATATCGTCAGTCTTTACGTCACGGACAATCTCGCCAAACTCATTCACATGAAGGCTGACTTTTTTCAGTTCCTTGTTATCTGGTTCACCTGCCGTAGCCTTGGCGGAAGCAGGTAAAGGGGCATTACCTTTCAAAACAAGCCCCTTCAGCCGCGCTACCGTCTCCTCCCGTCCCAGCACCTCCGCAGTCTCAAACACGGCAGGGCCTTTCATGGTACCCACGAGGGCGATGCGCAACAAAGGCAAAATCTCTCCTGGCTTTAAGCCCTTTTCTTGAATAAATGCTTTGACTGCTTCTTCCAATTCCAGCGCATTAAAGAGATCAAAAGTAGCCAGTTTTTCTGTCAATTCAGCAAAAACTGCCGCTATGTCGCCATTCCAACGCTTTTGCAAGGTTTCCTCGTCGTATTCTTTTACAGGCTCAAAGAGGTAATACCCCATTTCTACGAAGTCGGTCAAAAACGTAACGCGCTCTTTCATCAACGCAATGACCTTTGTCAAAAATGCCTCGGAAACGTGGTAGCCTTTGTTCTCTGCGAGTGGGCGGACGATCTTGACCAAAGCCGCATCATCCATTGCGTGTATGTATTTTTGGTTGAAGGACTTTGCTTTTTCGTAGTCAAACCTAGCCCCGCTCTTCCCAATATGTTCGATGGAGAACAATTGAATCAACTCCTCCATCGAGAATATGTCCTGATCTCCCCCTGGATGCCATCCCAGCAGCGCGAGGAAATTAACAACCGCCTCCGGCAAAAAGCCCGCCTCGCGGAAGCCGCCAAAACTTTCCTCCGCCGTTTCAGCTTTCCAGGCAAGCGGAAACACCGGAATGCCAAATTTGGCCCCATCGCGTTTGCTCAATTTGCCATTTCCAAAGGGTTTCATAATCAAGGGCAAATGCGAAAATTGCGGCATGGTGGCCTCCCAACCAAAGCCTTCGTAGAGCAGGATGTGGTGTGCCGTACTGGGCAGCCACTCCTCCCCGCGTATCACGTGCGTGATGCGCATCAAATGGTCGTCCACGATGTTGGCGAGGTGGTAGGTTGGCATTCCGTCCGCTTTCAAGAGTACCTTATCGTCCAATTCGCTGCTCTCAAACACTACCTCGCCCCGTATCAGGTCGTGGATGTGAATACTACGCCCTGGCTCCACTTTCAGGCGAACGACAAAAGGCTCAGCCGCAGATATACGGCGTTTCGACTCGATTGCGTCGAGCGTGAGGCTGTTCGACAAACCCTTGCGTGTCAAATGATTATAGGTGAAATGCTCCTCTGCTTGCCGGCGAACATCCAAGGCCTCTGGCGTGTCAAAAGCATAATAGGCATGACCGCGTTCCACGAGTTCATGTGCGTACTTTTGGTAAATTTCCTTGCGGTCGCTCTGACGATAAGGCCCGTCCGCACCACCAAAGCCTACGCCTTCGTCGGGCAGCAAACCCACCCAACGCAATGATTCGATAATGTAATCTTCCGCACCTGGCACATAGCGCCCCTGGTCGGTATCCTCAATGCGGAGAATAAACGTGCCGCCTTGCTGACGGGCAAAAAGGTAATTGTACAACGCTGTGCGCACGCCGCCGATGTGCAGCGCGCCAGTGGGAGAAGGAGCAAATCTTACGCGGACCACAGAAAGATGATTTGAAAGTTTGAAGGCTCGGTGGGTCTGGCGGGGTTTGGTTTGAAAAAATCCCCAACATGCTCTTATGTCGAGCCGTCACGTATCGTGAACAAGCCGCAAAAATAAAGGTTTTTTGGTAGGACTTGCGACGACTTTCCAACTTGTCGGATTCTGGCGCAATCGGTGTACCCAACCTTTTGCGCCTTGCTACCTGTCTTGCGTAAACATGCGTTTCGCAAGCACTTAGCGTATGCATCCAATCCACACCAATTCGACTGACAAAACGGGTTTCCTTACTGATGTATCTTTCAAAAACACCCCGACTCCTCCAAAACCTCTTGCCCAGCTACATGTGGCATATCCCCACATCGGAAAAGGTTCTTTTCCTTACCTTCGACGACGGCCCAATACCTGAGGCCACGCCTTGGGTTTTGGACACACTCCATGCGTATGGGGCAAAAGCAACCTTCTTTTGCGTGGGCGACAATGTTCGGAAGTATCCCGACATTTTCCAACGAATTTTAGCCGAAGGCCATGCGGTAGGGAACCATACTTTCAACCACCTAAAAGGTTGGGGAACAGACACTTCGGACTATTTGAAGAATGTGGAACGCTGTGCAGAAATGGTATCCAGCCCGCTGTTCCGGCCGCCTTATGGCACGCTGAAACCTTCCCAAACGCGCCTGTTAAAATCTCAATACCGTATTGTGATGTGGGACGTGCTGAGCGGAGATTTTGACCCAAAAATTTCTCCCGAAAAATGCCTGCAAAATGTTCTGGAGAATGTCCAGCCAGGCTCCATCGTCTTGTTTCACGACAGCGTGAAAGCGGAAACGCGGATGCGTTTTGCGCTGCCAAAAGTTTTGGAAAAATTGAAAAGCGAGGGCTGGAAATTTGAAAAAGTGGCTGCCACTGACTGATCTCATTTCCCACTTTTAGCTGATTGGTATTTTGTCTGTTTGCAACTGGCAGGTGGAACACGGATGACACAGGTGGAACACGGATGACACAGATGGGACACGGATTTGCACAGATTTTTTTGTGCAATCTTCTAGAAATCTGTGTACATCCGTGTCCCATCTGTGTCATCCGTGTTCCACCTGCCAGTTCGCCTATTTTTTAATCAATTCTCCTATGGCCGCTATGATCTTTTTCTGACGGCTCCAAAAAATAAAATGATCCCCATCCGATAATATTTCCAGCTTCACATCAGGACAATTCACCAGCATTTTTTTGGCAAAGGCAACGTTGGCCACCGGCACCAACTGGTCATTGGTTGCATGAACAATGCTTACCTGGCAAGTAATGCGCGGCCAAAGCGGGAGCATTTTTTCCAATTCTTTTTCCAAGGGAATTATCTCGGCATTGCTTGTCCAAAACGCTTTGGGAACGAGCCATTTGCCAGGTGGAACGTTTACCACCGGCTCCCACCAGGGATGTTTTTCTTGCGCGGGGTCAATGGAACCTGCAACGATGACCAAGCCTGCAGTTTGCTCAGGATAATCCATTGCAAACCGAGCGATGACGGAAGCTCCCAGCGAATGGCCAACGAGTATAACTTTTTGCTGCAAGGAAAGCCGGTTGGCAATGGCATGAACAGCAGCGGCCTGCGCCTCCAGAGATGGTTCCGGCTTCCCAAAGCCTTCTGTGAAGCCAAAGCCCGGGCGGTCAATGGCCACCAATCGAGCCTTTTGCGTGAGCGCTGTGTCACATAGGTAATCCAGACATGCATCTGCGGAGCCTGGCGAACCATGGACGAACACGACTAAAGGAAGTGTATCAGAAGCAGAAATGGCCACAGCGTGAACGCTGCGGCCATTTTTATCTTCAATGTCCAAAAATTGTGGGGCAATGGTTTGGCCTTTTTCCTGCAATTTTTTGGCCCAAACGGCATCCGATGTCCGCATGGCAAAGCAACCTGACTGAACGGCGATGACCCAGACAAGGAGGAGTGCAAGGACAACGTATCCCATTCTGAGAAAAAATTGTTGGATGTGAGATTTATCTTTCACTCCTCAAAGAAAGAAATTTGGGTTTAATTAGAAAGGGTACACTTCAAACCTGTAGCAAGCAGGCGCCCATTTATTAATGGGATTGCCTAACTTTGTACTCTAATTCAACTTCAGCAATTATTCGAGAAACCAAAGTTAAACAGCAATTCCTTGATTCAGTCCTCGAAATCAGAGATTACATTGCACAAGATTCGCCTCTAAAGTTTCCCCAGCGTCTCCTTCACGAACCCTGTCAACGCCTCCCCGCGCAGCATTCCCTGTTGCAAGAGTGCAAGATGAAGCAGGTATTTTGAAAAGTCTATCTGTTCCGCTTCTCCGTTGATTTTCAAAAGTTTGTTTACAATGAGCGGGTGGTTGGAGTTCACCACGGCATTGTAAGAATCCGGGAAATCTCCCAGGCCGCCCATGCCATGCATGGCTTGCATTTCTTTCATACGCCGCATAAACTCGGGCTTCACGATCTGCACAGGCTGATCGTCTGGCGATAGCGGGGAGAGTTCCACGGAAGCGCCGACTTGACCATTAAGGGCTTTTTCAAAAAGCGATTTTACGTCTGTTTGTTCTTGCTCGGAAAGCACGGATTCGCGCTTTTCGTCCTTTTCCACAAGGTGGTCGGCAGTGGCAGAATCCACACGAACGAAGGATAGCCCAAGTTCGGAACGGTATTCCAGGTGCTGCATCCAGTGGTTGTCGAGCACTGTATCGAGGCGCAGGATGTCATAGCCGCGTACTTCTGCAGCGATGATTTGAGCATGGTGGCCCTCCACGTCATTGGTGTAAATAACCACCGTTTTGCCGTGTTTATCGGTCTGGTTTTCTTTGATTTTTTCCTTGTATTCGCTCAACAAAGCGAACTCGCCTTTCGTGTTTTCCACGAGTGCGAAATTATTGGCGCGATCCTCAAATTTCTTGTCGGAAACAACCCCGTATTTTACAAAAACGCCCAAGTCCCGCCATTTTTGCTCAAAGGCAGGACGGTCAGATTTGAACAATTCGTGGAGTTTGTCAGCCACTTTTTTGGTGATGTGCTCGCTAATTTTCTTCACGTTGCCATCAGCCTGAAGATAGGAGCGCGACACATTGAGCGGGATGTCGGGCGAGTCAATCACGCCATGCAGGAGTTGGAGCCATTCTGGCACGATGTCCCGCACGTCGTCCGTCACAAAGACTTGATTGGAATAGAGGTGGATTTTGTTGCGGTTCAGTTCCATGGCGTTTCCGCCAATTTTTGGGAAATACAGCACCCCCGTAAGGTTGAAGGGGTAGTCAATGTTCAGGTGAATCCAAAACATCGGCTCAGCCGACATGGGGAACATTTGGCGGTAAAAAGCCCGATAATCTTCGTCTTGCAGTTCCGTCGGCTGGCGTTTCCAAATCGGACGCGTGTCGTTGATGATGTTTGGGACTTCTACTTTTTCTTCCTTTTTATCTTCGCCTTCACCCGTTTCAAGGTATTCGGTTCGTGTGCCAAATTGAATAGGCACCGGCAGGTAGCGGCAGTATTTTTCCAGCAGCCCTTCGAGACGATTTTTCTCCAAAAATTCTTGGTTCTCCTGGTTGATATAGAGGATGATGTCGGTGCCGCGCTCCGTTTTTTCGGGAGCAGGTTCGATGCTGTAAGAAGGGTCGCCCGCACATGTCCAGCGCACGGCTTCCGCGCCTTCCTGCCAAGATTTTGTGACCACCTCTACTTTATCGGCCACCATAAATGCGGAATAGAAACCAAGGCCAAAATGGCCAATGATGCCACTGTCCTGATATTTTTCTAGAAACTCGCTCGCGCTGGAAAAAGCGATTTGGTTGAGGTATTTAAGCACCTCATCTTCGGTCATGCCGATGCCTTTGTCGCGGATAATCAAGCGGTTTTTGTCCTCTTCGCGGATTATCTCGATGGTGGTGTCGCCGATCTCCTGCTTCAGTTCCCCGCGCAGGGCCAACACTTGAAGTTTGGTGGTCGCATCCACTGCGTTCGACACGAGCTCCCGAAGGAAAATTTCGTGATCGGAATAGAGGAATTTTTTGATGATGGGGAAAATGTTCTCGGTTTGGACGGAAATGGTACCGGTCTGCATAGTATGTGGATTTGTGGATCTGTGGATTTATGGATTTGCTAGATGCCCTCGATGTAACAAACACCCCGTTCAAAGGCTGTGCCATTGCAACGATGCTGCCAAAATGTCCGTCAATTGCAATTACAACTTAAAATCTTGAAAATCAATATTAATTGCCAAAAAACACCCTTGCATAAGACTTGTTAACCTCAAAAAAATGTTGCCCATTTGTTAATTGTGGCACAGTAGTTGCCTTACGATTACTCACGAACGCTGCTGCCTATGACAGACTCTGGATGCGAGCACTTTCGGAAAAACGAGGACAAATTCTGTGTAAAAAATTAAGGCCAAATGCGGTCTTAAGCCCGTGGGCGAGGGACCAGTCCATCTGGGGGGTAGGGCTGGTCTCCTCACCACATTTTGCGAAAGCAGCTGATTTTGGGCGAGCATCATTACCCCTTTATGCTTTCGGTTTAATCAAAACTAGGTTCGTTAATCCATTTTTCATCATCATCAGTGCAGCAGCAGGTGGCCTCCTTCTTGGCCTCCTGCTTTTTTTGTTTGGGGTATCGTCGTTCCTTTGCCAAATGTCCAACACTTTCGGCCAGCTTTTCAGGGTCACTACTTTTGGCGAATCTCACGGCGTGGCCATCGGCTGCGTGATAGACGGATGTCCGGCAGGACTGGATTTCGACCTGGATTTTATTCAAAGCGAACTTGACCGCCGCCGACCAGGGCAAAGCAACATTGTCAGCCAACGCAAAGAAAGCGACACCGTGCAGGTGCTCAGCGGCGTGTTTGAAGGGCGCACTACCGGTACGCCCATCGCCTTGCTCATCCCCAACGAAGATCAACGCAGCCGCGACTACGACCATCTCGCCACGGCTTTCCGCCCCAGCCATGCCGATTACACCTGGCAGGCAAAATTTGGTCATCGGGATTACCGAGGAGGAGGCCGCAGCAGTGCCCGAGAAACCGCCGCCCGTGTGGCCGCGGGCGCTTTGGCAAAACTGTTTTTGCGCACACATGGCATTGAAATTCAAGCCTTCGTGAGTCAAGTCGGGCATTTAGAACTGAAAAAAAAATACACAGAACTCGATCTATCGCTCGCTGAAACGAATGACATACGCTGTCCTGACCCCGTTTTGGCCGAAAAGATGATTTCGCTTATCAAAAAAATCCGAAAAGAAGGCGACACCATCGGAGGCGTGGTTACATGCATAGTGCGCGGATGCCCAAGCGGTCTCGGAGAACCTGTTTTCGATAAACTGCAAGCCGATCTTGGCAAAGCTATGCTAAGTATCAATGCCGTCAAAGGCTTCGAGTATGGCTCTGGTTTTGCAGGAGTGAAAATGCGAGGCTCGGAGCACAATGATCTTTTTACAATTGATGGCCCACCAATCACCAATTTACCCGCCGTAGCTTTAGCGAAGGAGGGTCACCAGTTAACCACAACCAATCACTCCGGCGGCATCCAGGGCGGCATTTCCAATGGCATGGACATCTATTTCCGGGTGGCGTTCAAGCCCGTGGCGACCATCATGCGCGATCAGGAAACATTGAACGCGAAAGGCGAAACAGTGACCCTCAAAGGCAAGGGCCGACACGACCCCTGTGTTGTTCCCCGCGCTGTGCCGATTGTGGAAGCTATGGCTGCACTGGTATTGGCGGATCATTTTTTGAGGATGAAAGCGAATAGGGTATAAAAACGAACATTGTCAACATAAAAAATAAAAATCATGGCAAGCGATAACACACCATTGGATTCACCCAGCACTTCAAAAACAAACAGTGCGTTGCGTGTAATTCAAATAATCAGTTGGGTAATCGAGGGCTTCTTTACATTGATTATTTTGACTGGTTTGTTTTTCAAATTGGAATCTTGGGATGGTGGCTCCGAACTGCTGATCCTCGGGATAAGCAGCCTTGTGATGTTTTATTTGATTGCACTTTGGGCCATCGCAGGGAGCAAGAACTGGCTTCAAGGGTTGCTAACGCTTCCCGTTGGATTTGCAATGATGTTAGGTTTAGCTTCAATGTTGTTCCGTTGGCATTCATGGGAAGGAGCCTCCGAGATGACGATTATCGGATTTGAGTTGCTTTTAGCTGGCTTGATTGTCACGATCATTTTGATGATTAACAGGTATTCGAAATCAAGCAATAAGGCATATTACTGGCATATTTTGGTGCGGTTGCTGCTTGTAACCTTATTAACTGCGCCGGGCTTTTTCAGGGCATTCTAAAAAATGATAAACCTACTCTCCGACACTGTAACCAAGCCCACGCCCGGCATGCTCAAAGCAATGTGGGCTGCCGAAGTGGGCGACGATGTTTTTCGCGAAGACCCCACCGTAAATGCGCTGGAAGCAAAATGTGCGGCACTCTTTGGCCATGAAGCCGCGCTGTTTTGCCCAAGTGGCACCATGGCCAACCAGATCGCGCTGAAGGTCCACACCCGTCCGCTTGATGAGGTGATTTGCGACGAAATGAGCCATATATACCAATACGAGGTGGGTGGCTATGCCTTTCATTCGGGCATCGCAGTCAACCTTTTAAAAGGCGAAAACGGAATCCTGAGCGCTGAAATGGTGGAGGCTGCCATCAAACCGCGCTACGATTGGTTGCCGCGCAGCAGCTTGGTTGTAATTGAAAATACCTGCAACAAAGGCGGGGGAAGTATTTACCCCCTGAAGCAAATCCAGGAGATTCGGAAAGTGTGTCAAAAAAACAGCCTCGCGCTACACCTGGACGGAGCAAGGATTTTCAACGCGCTGGTGGAAACCGGCGATTCTTCTGCCAGTATCGGCACGGAAGTAGACAGTCTTTCCATCTGCCTTTCCAAGGGTTTGGGCGCGCCGATTGGTTCTGTATTAATTGGAAATCAAGCATTTATAGCCGAAGCCAGGCGGGTGCGCAAAGCCATGGGTGGAGGAATGCGCCAGGCAGGTTATCTCGCAGCTGCGGGCATTTACGCGCTCGACAACCACTTGGAGCGCCTTCGTGACGACCACGCTCACGCCTGGCAATTAGCCGACGCACTGACTGAACTACCCTGGGTAACTAACATTCGCCCAGTGCAGACCAATATCCTGATTTTTGACCTCGTGCCGCCGCAGACACCCGTCCAGTTCCTAAATTATCTAAAACAAAACGGGGTGATCGCCTCCGCTTTTGGCCCACAAACCATTCGCTTTGTCACACATTTGGATGTGACGCGAGCAATGGTGAAAGCGGTGATTGAGATATTAAAGGGATATTGAGAAATTAAGATATTTACGAGACATACTCAATATCCCTTCAATACCTCAATTAATTCTTAGCCATCTTCTGAACAGCCTCTTGAATTCCCTGCGCTTCTTGAGCGTAGCGGGCTGCAGATTCAATATAATCCTGCAATTGAGCAGCGTTGGGGCCAGCAATACCTTTGAATCCTTGCATATCATTTGGGGAACTGGCCGTAGTCGGCGTTTTTATTTCACTGAGCATACCGTTTTGTTTTTCGATCATGCCTTCCAGAGTGGCGTACATCCCCTCAATTTCCGCCGATTTTTCTTTTTTAACTTTGGCTGGAAGTGCATCCACTTGCTTGCGAAGGACTTCCATCATTTTCACGTTTGAAGCAAGATTGGAAGAAACTTCCTGGATAGCTTCGGGTGTAACTTCCATGGATGCTGCCGGAGCGCTGAGATCAGTGGGGGCTACTTTTGGGGCGTCTGCGGCTGTTTTAGGTGTATTCTGGCAGGCAGCGAATAGCAAACCGAGCGATAAGCAAAAAACGAGTTTTTTCTTCTTTTTAAATGTGAAAATGTGTCAGTGTTAAAATTTGAAACCAATGTGGGTTGAATATTGACCGGGCGACTTGAAGTCGCCCGGTCAATATTCAACCCACAAAACGTCGCAAAATTGCACAAAATAGCCGTTTTGAATGCCATAGACAAAACTCGCCTCAAGAATATTTCTCCAAAAAACAACACCTTTGTCAACAGCTCAGGCAACTTTCGCCTTGCTGAAAACCTCGTTGGCATTCCCTTGTTTCAGTCTCCATTTACTTGATTATGAATACAAAAACTACTGCCCTCCCTCCTTCACTCCAGCCTTCGCTTTTGCTAGGGCAGGTAAAAAAGTTACGGCGGGTAAAACTGCTCCCTCTTTCGCCAAGGCTTCATCGGGTAAAACTGCTACTACTAGTGCCATTGCTTCTGCTTCTGGCCGATGCTTGTTCGTATACCTTGAAAATCAAGGACGGGGGCACGGCTTACGAACGGAAACAGTTTGCCACTGCCTTACCCTTGCTCGAAAAAGAGTTTGCCCGCGCCAAAACTCGTAAGGAAAAAGGCCAATTGGCTTACTTGCTCGGAGATTCATACCGACGGATTGGGCAGGATGAAAAATCGCTCCCCTGGTTTGAGGTCGCCTATGCCAATAATTTTGGCGCAGATGCCCTGAAAGCCCAAGCATATACGTTGAAAAAACTCGAACGCTACGCCGCCGCACGCGATGTTTTTAAAAACCTCGGCATCGAAATCGGCTCTCCATACGAATACCGCAAAGAAATCACCGGATGTACCATTGCCGAAGGCTGGCTCAACGAACGCCCCAACAATGGCTGGAGCATCGAACCGGTGCCTTTCAACAGTGCCCAAAACGACTTCGCACCCGTGTTTTTCCCCGACGGCAGGCTGGTGTTTACCAGCGACCGAAACATGATCGTTAGCAAAGAAAACTACCGCTGGACAGGTAACAAGTTCATGGACATTTTTATTACCGAGCCGACCAGTGCAAGCCCACAAACTTTTGACAGTCAATGGAATACAGCCAGTAACGAAGGTACGCCCTGCTTCAACAAGCCCGCGACCGAGGCGTTTTTCGTGCGCGCAGTAGGCGCTTACAAGGGCGACGACGCTTTTTGCAAAATCTATTTTTCAGAAAAAAGCCGGACGGACCCAATGTGGTCAATTGCTGTGCCGCTCCCTTTTCAAAAGGAGAAAATAAACTACTTCCACCCTACCCTCAGCCCCGATGGCAACACGCTCTATTTTGCCTGTAACGACCCTGAAGGCTGGGGCGGTTTTGACCTTTGGTCGGCGCAGCGAAACCCCAAAACTGAAACGGGCTGGGACGCACCAAAACTTCTGCCCCGCAGCCTGAACACACCCTCCAACGAACTCTTCCCGAGCTTTGATGCCGACACCTTGTACTTCGCCTCCGACGGCCACACGGGCATGGGAGGGCTGGATGTTTTCAGGTCTTACAAATCTGAAAAGAACGCCTGGTCGCCACCTCAGAATCTCAAATCGCCCATCAACAGCGGTGCAGATGATTTTGGCCTGATCGTAGATCGCGCTTCTGTGATCGTGCTAAAAGATCCAAAACCGGGCGATTTGATAAAATCGGGGTATTTCACGAGTAACCGCCCGCTTGAAACAGCCAAAGGCGGCGATGATATTTACCGTTTTGAACAACGGGTACCCCCACCCAAACCACCAAAAGTGGACACCGTGCCAGCGAAGCCTTTGGCCTACAAATTCATTTTGGAAGGCTATGTGCTGGAAAAAATCTTCTCCGACCCTGCCAACCCGAACAGTAAAATCTTGGGCCGCAAACCGCTCTCCGGCGCAACCGTTATCGCCGAATGGGGCAGCAAAAAGCAGCCGTTCACCGTAAAAGATGACGGTTTTTTCAAAATGGAACTGGCCGAAAACACGGACTACAATTTCAACGCGACACTGGCGGGCTACCTCGCCAACAGGGCGAAATTCAGTACAAAAGGCATCGCCAAAGACCCTGGTAACCCGGTGCAGACCTTTGAAATTGAAATCGTGCTGGACCAGATTTTCCGCGACCGCGAAATCGTGCTGGAGAATATTTACTACGACTACGACAAGTGGGATATCCGCCCCGATGCCGAGCCAACGCTCAACCGCCTCTCCGAAGTGCTGCGCCAAAACGCCGACATCCGCATCCAACTCGGCAGCCATACCGACTGTCGCGGGAACGATGCCTACAACCAGAATCTTTCTCAACGGCGTGCGCAAAGTGCGGTCAATTACCTGATTTCCAAAGGCATAGACGGAACTCGGCTATCTGCTAAGGGCTATGGGGAGAGCCAACCGGCGGCCTTGTGTTCTTGCTCCTCCTGTACGGAGGCCGAGCACCAGACGAATCGGAGAACGACTTTTAAGGTGGTGGAGTGAGGTTTTGTTTCTTGGCCACCCCCTACCCCTAAAGGGGTGTCTATCCCGTCGAGTGCATAATTGTTTGCTTTTCAACAAATTATGCACTCAACGGGATAGACTCCCCTTTAGGGGTAGGGGGTGGCCAAGAAATGAACCCGTCTTTGTATGAAAGCCGAGGCGACACCTCCTCTCCCGGTTCTCGGGATCGAGACGCCTCGGTGCTGCGCCGTAAACGGCGCGTGTCCCGACGGCTTAAAAGCCGCGCTACCCGCCGTTCGCCCGCCCAAAAGGGTAAAAGTTTAAAAGTGCCAAAGGTTAATAGCCTCGCAGGACCCGAAAACCGATATTGTAGTTTCGATCGAGCGGAATGGCCCTGTTGCGATTGGCCGCACGGCAATCCGGCGGAACATCGCTCCACGAACCGCCGCGAAGCACACGATAGGTACTTTCCGAACCAGAGCACCCCGCATAAGGCTTATACTTATCTTCACACCATTCCCACACATTGCCGCTCATGTCGTACAATCCCAATTCGTTGGCTTTGCGCTCGCCTACTGGGTGGGTTTTATTGCCAGAATTGCCCCTATTACAAGCCACATTGCCAATCAAGTTATCTCCTGCGTAAACATATTTTTTTCTTTTATTGCCCCCGCTCGCGGCGTATTCCCATTCTTCTTCCGAGGGCAGGCGGTAGTTTCGATCCGGGAAGCGGGCGTTTAGTTTGTTCAAAAATTCCTGCACATCATCCCAAGAAACAGATTCTACCGGCATTCCTGACAGTTTCTTTGTTGAAATTCGAAGGATTGTTGCCTATCACTTCCTGCCAATCGGCCTGGGTTATTTCGTATTTGCCAATATTGAAACTGCTTACTGTGACGAAGTGCTCGCATTCACCAGACTCACGATCTTCGTCGCTGTCAGGGCAACCGCTGCTGTGGGTGCCATAGTCGTCCGGGCATTGGTCGCGGGAATCTGGCACCCCATCGCCATCATTGTCTGCAGGTTTGCCCGCGCCTGAATCCCCTCGGGCGCGAAGGGATTCGTCGCGTTTTTTCCAGCCCGTGGCCACGGCTTCGCGGCGGGCTATTTTGGGCGGGTGAGTCGTCGTTTCATCTTCTTTTTCAAGGCTTTCGATGCCGCCCTGGGCTTCGTCCAGATTCGCGCCGAGCATCCGCAACACCGAGCCAGAGAATCGGTCGGCTTCGAGTTCGCAGACTTTTCGGCGGCGCATGTCGGTCTCGCCAAAGTTATCATTGTTGAGGTGGTGGCCAATTTCGTGTGCCAACACGGAGTAGGCGGCCCAGCGGGTGCGCTCATCGCCCTTGAATTTTTCTAAAAAGGTAGTGGAAAACAGGATGTAACGCCGGCCGCCTTCCTCGGTGGCAACGGCATTTCGTACTCCAGAGGCTTTTACTACAAAGTTTTTGGTCAATCCCAGCGCGTCCACGATTTCGGCCACGATGCGGTCAGCCTCGTCGGAAGGGTCGTATAAGTAAGCGTTGGAGCTCTGCTCGACATCGTCGAAGGAGCAACTGTGTTGGATGCGGAAGAAGCTGGGTTGGGCTGCGACGCTGAGTGTAGCTGCAAGCAATAGGGAAAGGAGAAAAGTTCTCATGGCGGAGTGGAAAGCTTGGTGAAGGGGATGCAAGGCAGAAAATCAGGGGAAAATTCAGCGAAGGCAATTGTTCAGGTTCGCACCAAATACCTTACCTTTGTATTGCATTTTGATAGAATCGTTTCGAACGTTGGGTGCAGGAGTCTTAAAATTGGCTATTGCACGCTTTTAAATGTAAAGAGCCGCTCCGATTTATCGGGGTGGCTTTTTTGCTTTTCGCACCCAGAGTGTTTGTGCGCAAATTTGTTTTTTTCTTCCAACCCGAATCTCTGCGATATAAAAAATAGCGTCGCTCTCCGATCTCTTTTTCGTAAATCAACGTGTGGCGGTTTTTCAGTAATTCATAAGATAGGCTGTCAAAACTTGCAATTATCATTGGTATAAAAAGGAAAGTTTCAGGTGAGACAACAAACTGCCCACGTGCAACCTCTGTAATATAATTGCCCTGTTTTCGTAGGGTGTGTTGCAATGCGTAATTTTCCACAATATGCCGATACATGCTAACATCAAACCCAGAGACAAATGCCACAAAAGCAATTTCCGGCACTGTGACTGAGCCAATTACATAAAAATATCGTTTGTTTTCGATGTTGCTCGCGGTTGTTTCGAGCAGGGCTTCGAGGGTAGGAATTTCCATTTGTTTACAGATATAGAAAAGCTAGCCCAATTCTACAAGGACAAAGAATTGAGATGTGACCCTTCGGATGCTCCGGTTCGGAGATGGCACCTAACTTTTTTCCCAAAAAGGGTAAGCTTTCCCCAAAATCGCGATAGCAGAGTAATCAGCCCACGGAATACCAATTTTCTTTTCATCCTTTTCAATTGGTCTACAATGAAAAATCTCTGCACACAATTCCCGAAGGCTTCAAAAAAACCATCTCTTCCTTTTAATCTAACACACCTTCTTGTTCCTCATTCGTTGTTCATCGTTTATCGTTCATCGTTCATCGTTCTCCTTGTTTTTAACGCGCTTCAGCTGTTCAGCCAAACGTTCCAGACCGCCATCGGCTACCCGGTGCCTACCGACGAGCGCGGCGCGAGCGGCCTCATCGCCAACAACGGCAATTACCTCATCCTCGGCGGCAACATCAACCACCCCAACGGACTTTTCAACCCGGCCGGCGACATGCAACTCCTGCGCCTCGACCCGCTCGGCAACTTGCTCTTCCCCTCCAAAATACTCGGCCAGGACGTGGGCGAAACCGCCACCTGGATCGAAAAAGCCACAGACTGCGCTGGCGCTCAAGGGTATATCATCGCCGGAAATGAGTTCAACGGGGGTGCAAACAACATGCTCCTCACCCTCACCGATGGCGCTGGAAACCCACAGTGGGTGCGCCGCATCGGCACGCTCAACGCAGATGAAAAAAGTGCCTGCGTTAAGCAAGACGGCGCTGGCAATTTCATCCTCGTCGGCACGAAAACCGACCCTGTTTCCGGAATGGCGCTCATCCATGCAGTGAAAACAGACTGTGCGGGCAACCTGCTCTGGGAATGGACGTACCGCGTGAACGGGGTGCCCTCGGTGGCTTCCGTGACAGCTTTTGCCACCTTGCAATCGGCTTGCCCGAATCTGCCAAACGAATATTTTGTGACAGGCAAAGTGTCGGTCGCCGGCGGAAACGACCAGGTTTTTATCCTCAGCCTCCAGGTGCCAACAGGCTCCGTGTCCTGGATGAAAACCTACGACATCGCCCCCAATGCCGACGATGCAGGCACTTGCATTCAGGGCGATTGCGGCGGGCCAACTCCGCCGGTGGGCACCTTGTGGGTATCGGGTTATTCGCTCGAAAACAACAGCGCCGACCCGCGCAAAGTGTTGATGATGCAAACCGACATCAGCGGCAACCTGATGTGGGCCAACAATTACGACATTCAAAACAGTCCTTTGGAACTTGCAACGCACTTCCAATTTGGCCTGAACAACAAACTCGTGCTCACAGGCAAAGCCGAAGACACCGGCGTGAGCGATCCGCCAGAAATCGGACAGTGCATGTTGATGCGCATAGACGAAAACGGAAGTTCGGTGGATTGGACACGGGTGTACCACATGGGTTTTGCTTCGCAGGGAAACCGCGTGGAGCCGGACGCAAATGATGAATATTTCATCACAGGCCACACTTATGAGATCATCCAACCACACATTTTTGACTATAATATCCTCGCTATCAAGACCAACAAGATTGGTCAAACGGAAAGCGATTGCTACCACTCGCCTGAAACGGTCATCCTCCCACGACAGCCCATTACTACTTCGGAGCAGCCGATTCCTAACATACCGCAGGACTTTTTCCCCTCGAGTTTGACAACGGTTTTGTACGACGACAAGCAGACCTTTTGCCACAACTCCAACCCGATTGATCCCTGCGACACGATTGGACTGAATGCCAATTTCAGTTATTCGGTAAGTGGAAACACCGTTGTTTTCACCGATTTATCCACCATTGGCAGCGGCTCGATCTTTTCCTGGAGCTGGGATTTTGGCGATGCCAACACCAGCAACTTGCAAAACCCGACGCATACTTATTCCAGCCCGGGCGCGTACATTGTTTGCCTCATCGTGGCAGGTGGAAATGCGGGCGCTTTATGCCGCGATACAATTTGCTTTGACATTGTCATCCATGATACCCCGATAGACGCTTGCGATACTATTGGATTGGTGGCAAATTTCTCCGCTTCTGTGAGCGGGAACACGGTTACGTTCACGGATTTATCCACTATTGTGAGCGGCACGATCTTCAGTTGGAGTTGGACATTCGGCGATGCCGGCACCGGTTTTAATCAAAATGAAGTGCATACCTATGCAAACACAGGAGTTTATACCGTTTGTCTGGTAGTGTCTGCCTACGGAACGAATTCTGCCACCATGATGTGCAGCGACACGATTTGCTTCGACGTGGTAATAGACCATTTGACCGATGGCTGCTTGTGCGATTCCACGTTTTTTGCCGCTGTAGGGGCTGGTTTTACCACCACAGGAACCAACCCAATCGGGTTCACGCCGGTCGCGCTCGACACCTGCGACAAAGTGCTGTGGCTCTGGGGCGATGGTTCGCCAAACAGCAATTCCGTTGCCAATGCGACTGTCTTTCACACCTATTCGATAGCGGGCGTTTACTTCGTGTGCATGGTGGTGACGCGGATTTCGATTGATGGGCAAATTTGCACCTACGAGTTTTGCAAACAGATACAAGTCTCTGACCCTATTCTTTGCAAAGACAACATCGTGCTGAACGGCGATTTCACAGCCGGTCTCGTGCCTGGCAATCTCGGCAGTCCCGGCAATGTAAACAACTGGAGCACCTGGACCAATACCCCACAAGTCATCACCTTCGATACCTGCCAGGAAGCGGGCGCCATCCAAATGTGGGGCAATCAGGTGGTGGGAGAAAGCATTCAGCAGCCGGTCGCGTTCGCCACGGGCGGGATTTACGAGGTCACTTTTTGCGGCAAATGGCTGAATACCGTGCAAGACAGCGTGCGTTTCCGTTTCCGTGCCTCTACGGGCCTTCCGGGTAGTTATTTGAACTGCTCGGGCACTTGCGACGAAATCTATCTCTCGCCTGTGTTGACGACCAACTGGACCACCTATACCTCTGTGCCTTGGACGGCAACGCAAAATTTCAACACCCTGACTATCAGCGTTTGGAATAACTATAACATCAACCATGGCGACTACGTCTCCTGGTCGCGTATTGACGATGTTTGCATCCGCAGAATTGGCACCAGTGCCACCAAGGATATAGTCGGACAAGTAAGTGCCACGCTTTTCCCCAACCCGACAAGTGGCGGTATGACTTTGGAATTTGGCCAGCCGCTGGAATCTGACGCGCAGATTTCCATCATGGACCTTACGGGCCGCAGGGTGCAGCAAATCCTGGTAAAAGCAGGCATGAAAAGCCAATCACTTTCAATCAGCAATTACCCGGCGGGGATTTACCTGGTTCGTGCAATGAGCAACGGACAAGCGATTTGGACCGGGCGAGTAGTGAAAGAATAGCTGCACAAACCAGCCCATCGAAGCACAATCCTCTGAACATTTTTTCTTTTCCCCCGGCCTGTCCCACAGGTCGGGGATTTTTATTGGGGAAATAGTTTGAATGTGTGGGTAAGGCAAGTAACCAAGCTTCGATATAAAGGAAACAACATTCCTTATCACACAAAACAATCTTAACCATGATTGATGAAGCAGCTCAAATTTTAGATTCCGATCTCCCCCAAGACCAATCGTTAGACAATGGCCAACTTTTTATCACCGAAGAAATCTGCGAGCACTGGCGCAATAGCAGCAAATGGGCCTTTATTCAAATAATAGCAGGGGTGGTAATCTCATTGTTTACCCCGCTTTTACAATAATTTTGAAAAGCCTAAAAAAACCTTCGTAAAATTGCCCGCTTAACCACTTTTAATAAGAGCCTGATGGGGATTTTCTCACTTGGCGAAAAAACCCCCGACAGGCTCTAAATCAACTTTCGCCTATGAAAAACCTCACAGTTCTTTTCGCATTTGTTCTTTTTGCAGCTCCTTTGATGGCTCAAAATCAGCAGGCCCAAGCAGTGCCCCGAGTGCTCGATTTTACCGTAGCTCCCGAAGGGGATGGCTACCGCTTCAGCCCTGCTCCGCCGCCTTTACTCCAAAAGGCCGGAGCGCCCCTGTCATTCTGGACCTATTATTGGGAGTTCGGTGACGGAAGTTTTAGTTTTGAAGAAAAGCCTTTGCACAAATTTGGGAAAGCAGGCGGATACGATCCCATTTTGGAGGCTACCGCACATTATGATGACGGCAAACTGCCCAACAAAAAGGGCAAAGGGATTATGGCAAGCCAAACTGGCGGCCTGCCCGGCGACATACCCACGGTATTCGATTCCACCCTTTTACCAATTCGGATGGCCGCCAGCAGGCAAGCACGGGCCAATGAAGAGTTAACCTGTATCCTTAGCTACCGCAACCTTGGCATGGTCAGGACCGACGGGCGATTGCACCTCTTTTTTAACGAAAGACGATTTTCTACCTCGCACTTTGCGCTCGACAGCGCAAGGCTACATTTTAATGAGAAAGTGGACGCTGCTACGTCTCAGGTCTTGCCCATGGACGAGCCCGGCACAAATGGCTGGACGCTCTTGAATTTGCCCTCCCATACAGGTGTCAGCAGTACATTGCCGGGAGATTTCCCCTCTGCCGAAATCCTCCAAAACTTGCTCAACTACGCAAGAGGGGCATATAAGGAAGAAAAAATATGGCGGTTTACAGACCTGCAGCCAGGTGAAAAGCGCAACATGTTCGTGGCATTGCGCGGCACCGATAAAATGCTTCAAGACACCAATGCTTTTATCCATTTGGAGGCCATATTCGCGCCTTTTGATCCCCTTATTCCAGCCGAAAGATTTGAATTGGAATTTGAAATCGTCAGTTCGCACGACCCAAACGCCATTATTGTGTCGGACAGCCGGGTGAATTACCGCTCTTTCGGCAAAAAAAAATTGGACTACAAGGTACAGTTCCAAAACAACGGAGAAGGCCCAGCCAGCACAGTAGAGGTAAAAGTTGAAATCCCGGAAGGGCTTGACATGAAACGGATGCGCCCCCTTGAATGGTACCCAAAATGCCCCATCTGCCCGAAACAGCCCAACAAGAGAAGTTGTATAGATACTACATCCAGCAAAGACGGGCTTGTGTTCACCTTCCGCAACATATACCTGCCAGGAAGTCGGCAAAAAGGCGTGGACGAGCGGGATTCTACCAAAGGGTTTGTCCGCTACCGCATTGAGGCCGAACGCAATATGCCTAAAACACCGTTTCGCAGCCGCGCCAAAATCACTTTCGACAAAAACGCCCCGATCTATACCAATTATACGCGAACCCGTTTCAAGATAGGCATCTCTCCGGGTTTGAAAGCGGGTTATGCTTTTGAACCCAATTTTGGAACGAACACCACTTCAGGTGAGGAAGCGGAAGTAAACGAGCCTTTTGTGCAAAACGGGTATGTTTTTCTGGGCGCAAGCCTGTCGCCCTTCAAATCGTGGCGTATATATCCACAGGTGGAATTGCTGACCGGAATAAAAGGGCGGAGCGAGTCGGTTTCGATGTATTCAAGGACTGACACATTTCCATCAACAAACCCTGATATGGACTTCACCCGAATTACGATAGACTCTGTTATGGAGGAAACCAGCCAAGGCTTTGTATCTTTTGAACTGCCTGTGCTTTTGCGGAAAAACTTTTCCCGGTTTATGGGCGCCGGGATTGGCGGTTCAGCGCTGATCCAGTTCAACAATGGCGAAACAAAGATGAGAACCAGAAAGATAGTCCTCGATCAATTTCCGGGATCGGTGGATCCTGAAGTAACAAGCGATAGCATTTTTATTTCGACCAGCTCTAACACTTCCAAGCCCATTCGTTACAAGGCTTTTTTCGATCTCACTTTTGGCGCTGTTCGCCAAGGGCTTAACCTCGGTATTCGGGGCGGCGCTATGCTGGAGCGAAAGCGGAAGCTGCGGCCTTTCGTGCAGCTGTCGTTGGAGTTGAAACTTTGACGAAAAGACTGTCCGTGTAATTTACGTGAAGAATCTGCCTGACACTGTGAAGCAGATTCTTCACGCTTTTCGCAACAACTTTTTCCTTAATTTGCTGCGCAAAATCGCAGCCTATGCCCCCCCTTTTCACATACCGAAATGCTTGTATTGCCCTGTTTCTTTTAGGGGCAGCCTCCTTCTCGTTGTCCGCGCAAAATCGCGATGACCTTCACCAGTTTGACAAACGCCTTGATTTTTTCTTTGAAAACAATCAACGCGATAGCTTTTTGTATTACAACGGCCTAAAAACCGAGATGGCCAAAAAGGCTGACAGCCTTGCGCTTTGGGCCTGGACACGGTTCAATACGCAACTTTTCTTTGCTGACAGTTCGAAAGAAGCCTTGAGGCTTATCAAAGAAACCTTTGCGACGAAATGGCGAAACGCTGACGGCGCACTTGAATTCGAGCCATTTTTATATTTATTGGTCTATCAAGCCAACTATTACAAAACTGAAGGAAAGTTGTTACAATCATTGCGGTCATACCAAGATGCAATTTCCATTTACGAACAATTCCGTTACAAAGACTTTTCTATTGTTGAATCCATTTACAAATCCCTCGGAAACAATTACATCCGTCTTGGCGACAACGATAAAGCCATTGCCGTTTTTCAAAAGGCACTGTCTGTTGGGGAGAGCAATGAAGAATTATCAGGGCTTTATTCCAACATTGGGAGCACCTATTGGAATATGGGCGATTACCCTAGTGCAGAAGAAAACTATCGGAAAGGGCTCAGCCAGACTGGGATTGCCAATAACGAGCGAGGGCTTCTTTTGGCCCGATTGGCCGAAACTATGCTCGACATGGGCCGCAGTACCGAAGCCGCCCTCACCGCTGCAAAAGCAATCCAACTGCTTCGCCCAGATAGGCCCGATGACACCCGAACGCATGGGTTTCGTGCCCGTGCCCGGCGCGTTGCTGGAAAAGCAAGCACCATTTTGGGCAAATTTTCCGAAGCCGAACGCCTGCTCTCCGGCGCACTTGCTGATGATCTTACAGCCTCCAAAGCGCAGTCCAGAGAAGTTGGCAAAGACCACATCGCAATTTCAAATCTATGCATTCGACAAGCCCGACCCCTCCAAGCCCTCCAAGCGGCGGATCGCGCCCTTGCTGCCGTCATTCCCAGCTTCAACCCCTCAAACTCTTCAAACTATCCCAACCCAAGCCCCTCCCAATTTTACGAAGAAAACACCATCTTCGAAGCACTCACTGCGAAGGCCACAGCAGCGCAGGCATTGTATGAAAAAAGCGGCCAAGCTGGATGGCTGGAGCTTGCGCTCGAATGCCACGAGCTCGCCTGGCAAGCAGAATCTATGCTACGCAAGGTGTTCCAATACAGTTCCTCCAAGTTGAATTTGCAAAAGGATACACGAGCCCGAGAGGAAGAAGCTATGACGGTAGCCAGGCTGCTTTATGAAAAAACAGGCCAATCTGTGTGGCTTGAAAAAGCCTTTATCATCGCCGAACGCAGCAAGGCCACACTCCTGCTTGAAGCCATGCAAGACAACCTCGTGCGGCAACGGCTTTCGGGCAGCGACCCGCGTTTTGCTGAACTAACTGCCCTGCGCCAGAGTCTTTCCAATTTTGACAAAAACCTCCTGCTTGAGCCTAAAAGCGATCAGGTGTCACAATGGCGCATCGAGGCCGATGGCATCCGCGAACAAATCGCCGCGCTCGAAGCAACCCTGCGAAAAGAATACCCCAATCTTTCGGGCTTTGAAACCAACATGTCCAATTTGTTGCCCGTTTCCAGCGATTTTGCGGAAGGCGAGGTTTTGGCCGAATATTTTGTAAGCGAGCGTTGGGTGGATGTTTTTGTGTTCCAAAAAGATAAACCACTTGTATGGAAGCGCATTGTGAATGACTCGGAATTGAAAGGCTTGATACAGCGCTACTTGGGATATTTTGAGAACGACTACGCCATCCTGAACGATCCTAAGGGGTATTTCCAAACGGCCTACACCCTTTGGCAAAAAATCCTTCCGCCTGAAACCGCTTCGGCTTCTGTGCTTACCATTTTGCCCGATGGCATCCTGAATTTCGTACCCTTTGAGGCACTGGTGACGACAAACGTCGGGTCGCCTTCGCTGCGGAACGCGGCCTACCTTTTGCGCAATCAAGAAGTCCGCTACGCTTGGTCGCTCGCGGTATTGCGCCAGCAAAAAAACCTGAAATCACACGCTTCCAATTACCTGCTCTCCATCGCTCCCGGCTTTGCAAACCGGGAACGTGGCCTTGCGCCGCTGGTTGCTGCCGATTTTGACTGGCAAGGAATAACCGGGTGGAACATTCAACATTTAAGCGGCCAAAACGCTGACCTTCAACACTTTTTGAAGGAAGCCTGTGGATATCGGGTGTTGCATTTTTCTACCCACGCTTTTGCCAGCGGAAACCCGCGTATTGAGTTCATGGATGGTTCGTTGTTGCTGCCCGATCTCTACGCGCTGCCTTTGCAAGCCGATCTGGTCATGTTGAGTGCCTGCGAAACTGGTCTCGGCAAAGAAGAAAAAGGCGAGGGCGTAATGAGCCTGGCGCGGGCATTTGCGCAAGCGGGGGCTGCCTGCATCGTGTCGAGCCTGTGGTCTGTGAACGACCAAAGCACTTCCCGGTTGTTGCGATATTTCTACAACAACATCCGGCAGGGGCGTAGCACAAGCGTGGCATTGCGCGAAGCCAAATTGGCCTATCTCAGCGATTCGGAAGTGGGCAGCGCGGCACAATCGCCCTATTTCTGGGCCGGGCTGCCCACTTCCGAATCGCTGAGATAGGCCAATTT
>Ga0163148_10000605_pt1 | contig 48721 bp, 58 predicted proteins | sample OliLakLV19MP7P2_FD_148606 | JGI IMG/M metagenome (GOLD analysis project Ga0163148, IMG submission 148606) | Freshwater microbial mat bacterial communities from Lake Vanda, McMurdo Dry Valleys, Antarctica- Oligotrophic Lake LV.19.MP7.P2 | ecosystem: Environmental > Aquatic > Freshwater > Lake >... | reverse complement strand
AATGGACCGTGGGAAGGCTCGTCCACGCATGTTTACCTTGGAGATTTAATGCCCGGGCTTTACATTTTCCAACTTAGGGCAAAGGATGGGCAAATGTATGTGGGGAAAATAGCGGTGAATAAATAGCTTTACTTCGCTTTAAACTTTCCAAAAATGAGATACCTGATGCTTTTTTGCCTGACGCTTTGCTCCATTTTGCCCGTTCTGCCTGCCCAAAAATCAAGATTCTTCTCCGCCCTGTTGGGGCTGTTTGTTTATATTGGATGTATTGCCCAGCCTTCAGAGACTTACCTCAAGGCTTTCGACCCCAATCCACAGAATATGTATCTGTTTGACCATAGCGCTAATATCTGGAGCATTGACAACTATATCTTCCTAACCAACGCATATGGGGAAGGGCTGCATAGGGAGGCTCAGATTTTTAAGATAAATGCAGACACACGGGAAGTCATTAAAGTGATAAAAATGGTGGGACCACAGGTAGATTTTGGATTCAGCATACGCGGCGGCTATTGCCTCACTTCCGACAAGCACATACTGCTCACAGGAGAGTGGCGCGATTATGTGAATACCCGGATGCGAACCTTCATTGCTAAATTGGGCAAGGATTTGAATGTGGTGTGGATCAATTATTACCCTGACCTTTTTGAATTTCATGTCTATGGAGATGCTGTTGCAGAAACCCCAACGGGGGACATCTTGCTCTACATGACCGAAGGAAAGCCCGTATCCGCAAGTGAACCATGGCATGTCGCTGAGAGTTGGATCCGTATTTTAAAAACAGATGCAACAGGTAATGTCATCCTCAATAAAATTATTCCCGACACTTTTTTTCAGACCGTAGGTTACGGTCACCTCTCCCGCATGGAGGATGACAACTATTTATTGAGTTCTCAATTAGTTGGGCTGAATTACTATCACCCCAATCCGGCTTTCGGACTTTTCCGCTACAACGCGCTACTGCACAAGATTGACGAGGATGCCAACCCGATATGGAGCAGATTGGTCAATTATAGCTCATTTATTCTTCAAGAGCCCACTTCCATCGCTTTGCCCGGTGGAGGCGCAGCTGTGATGTGGAGCAGGGACACATTCGGGGCGCCTGCCGAGACCAAATCCAGTTTTCAGGAGCTCAACTACCTTGACAGTGAAGGCAATACGCTGTGGCGGCATGGATGGATGGACCAGTCACCGCGCTACTTCTATCGGATCGTTGCAGCATCGAATGGCGACATTCTGGGGGTGGGTGCTTACTACACCGGGTTTCCCACCGAAAGGCAAGGGCGTAATCTATCGCGCCACTCAGGAAGGCGAAATTCTGTGGGAGCGTCACTATTCCGACTCCCTCCAGCGCCCCTGGGCGCCGTTCATGGAATTGTTCAACACTAAATTCTCTACACTTCTGGACATTTTCGCGGAGATAGACTTTCCAAGTTTTTAAAACTTGGAAAGTCTGGGCACTCGAAAAAAATGTCCAGAAGTGTCTAAATTCTCTCAAACATGAAAAAGTATCTCCTCGTACACTTGCTGACTTTCTCAGCCATATTCAACCTTGCCGCTCAGGGCTTCGACTTCGCGCCCGTGGGCACCAAATGGTATTACGATGAATTGAATTTTGCTTTAAGAGTGATCCCACATACGATAGAATCAGTTTCCAAGGAGAATTATCAGGGAAAATGGTGCAGCAAACTCGTGTCTTCCTCTAACGATATTGTGCCCAATCCGGTCTATGTTTATTCCCAGAACGACACGGTGTATTGGTACAGCCCATTGACAAACCAATTTGAAATGCTCTACGATTTTACCGCAGAAGTGGGTGATTCATGGGTCGTTGGTGGAGTATACTCTACCGATGGTCATGGTAACCCAATCTATGCAGACACTGTTACCGTAGATTCTATCAGCCGCATTCCAATAAATGGGGATTCCTTAAAAGTCTGGCACATAAGCCACGGTTTCTACTTTGACTGGGGGAAGAGAATATTCGAAAGAGCGGGAAATGACCAGCTTTTCATGCCGAAGTTTGGGCTGATTCAAGCCTACGTCTAGGGGCTTCGATGCTTTGACACCCCCGACACGACTTTTCATTTCGTACCATACCCTTGCGACACCACCTACTCCACCATCTCCACGACGCTCGCCCCGAATGAGTCGGCTGGCTTAGAAGTAGTGCCCAATCCATTTCATGAAAAAATAACCATCACTTCCGCTACCCCGTCTGCGGCGTTCTCTTATTCCTTATATGATCAAACTGGAAGGATGATTTTTCGCCAGCAAAATGCCGTTGGAGTTTTAGAGATCAATACAGCGCTTCTGCCCTCAGGCATTTTCTATTGGAATGTGGAGATGGGAGGAGTAGTTGTAAGGCGTGGCAAGTCTGTGAAGAACTGAGGAAATGTCCAATGTCCAATTTCCAAGGAAGGCGGGGCTTGGGTTTTGTTCTTAATCCTAAATTTCCAACGGTGAAAAGCATTGAGCAGCGCCCTCCTTGGACATTGGACATTCCTTGTTGGACATTGGACATTTCCTGCTGGACATTTATTGTTGGACATTGGACATTCATTTCCCTCGTCCAAATCTTTTTTCAGAAAATTTTCAAACCTATTTGGAAATAAGCCCAAGGTCTTTCTACCTTTGCCGCCGCTTAAGGAAAAAGGGGTTCAAAATTAAGTTTTGTTTGCCCCTTTCCAAAAGGCAAAATTTGAAATTTTAAAGTACTTACGAGGTAATGAATCAAAAAATTCGCATCAAACTCCGGTCTTACGACTACAACTTAGTGGACAAGTCCACCGAGAAAATCGTGAAAACCGTGCGTGCGAGTGGTGCTGTTGTAACTGGCCCGATTCCGCTGCCCACTGAGAAAGAAGTGTTCACTGTTTTGCGCTCGCCGCACGTGAACAAGAAAGCTCGGGAGCAGTTCCAGTTGCGCACCCACAAGCGCTTGATTGAAATCTACACACCGACACAGAAGACGGTGGACGCACTCTCCAAGTTGGAACTCCCGAGTGGCGTTGATATTCAGGTCAAGCTCACCTAAAGCGCATTCAGCCGCCGAAGCCTTTTTAACCACCTTAGTTTTTAGAAGGGTGGAGGCGAAGGAGGCCCTTTTGATTCAAAAATGTTTGTGGTTTCCGGTAGTGGTCAAAGTGTCTCAGTTTAAAAAGAGATAACTGCCATTTCCGCAAGCGGTTCCGGTAAACGGAAAGTCGCTTTTTGTGTATCTGCACAATCGGGAACCACGTCAACGAAACGCAATGTCGTTCAACCATAAAATTCTTACAGAACGTGAACGGTCTGATTGGCAAAAAATTGGGAATGACCAGCATCTATGACAACAACGGTAAAAACGTTGCGGTCACGATCATCGAAGCAGGTCCTTGCACTGTAACCCAGGTGCTCACGGAAGACAAAGATGGCTACAAAGCCCTCCAATTGGCTTACGGCGAACGTAAAATCAAGAACACCCCTAAGCCCCTGATGGGTCACTTCAAAGCCGCTGGCTTGGAAGAACCATTGCACAAGGTGCTCGAATTCAGGGACATGAACGTGGACAAAAGCCTCGGAGAAGAGGTTTTGGTAGCCGATGTGTTCCAGGAAGGAGACAAAGTGAGCGTGGTAGGTACCTCTAAGGGCAAAGGCTTTCAGGGTGTGGTGAAGCGCCACGGCTTCGGCGGTGTGATGCAACAAACACACGGCCAGCACAACCGGCTTCGTGCTCCAGGTTCATTGGGCAACTCTTCTTTTGCTGCTAAGGTAATGAAAGGGATGCGCATGGGCGGACACATGGGGGTTGATCGCGTGAAAGTGCGCCGCCTTCAAGTCATCAAGATTTTCCCCGACCAAAACCTCATCCTGATAAAGGGTGCAGTGCCCGGTCACAAGGGAGCATACGTAGTCATCGAAAAATAATTTTTGACCTTTTAATTTCCTGAGGAAATGAAAGTTTCAGTTTATAACATACAAGGCGAAGATACTGGCCGCAAGGTTGATCTGCCCGCAGAGGTGTTCGGCATAGAGCCGCACCAACACAGCGTTTGGCTCGACGTGAAGCGGTACCTCGCTGCACAGCGCCAGGGTACGCACAAATCTAAAGAGCGCAGCGAGATGAGCGGCTCCACGCGCAAACTGCACAAGCAAAAAGGCACGGGCGGTTCACGTAAGGGCGATATCAACAACCCGCTTTACCGTGGTGGTGGCCGTGTATTTGGCCCACGCCCACGCAACTACGATATAGATGTGAACGCTAAAGTTCGTCGTCTGGCCCGTCGCAGTGTACTCTCGGCAAAAGCTGCTGAAGGCAACATCTTCGTCATTGAAGACTTTTCTTTCGACGCTCCAAAAACGCAGGAATTTGCAAACATCCTGCGCAGCCTAAAGGTAGAAGGCAAAAAGCCCCTCACGGTGCTCGCAGCTTACGACCAAATCCTGTACAAATCGTGCCGCAACATTGACCGGGCATCTATTGCCCCGGCAAGCGATTTGAGCACATATCAGATACTTAACGCTGGCGCACTTGTCATTGCCGAAAGTGCCATTGAGAAGATTAAAGAGAATTGCGAATAAAACCTTGACCGCTGAAAGTCAAAAATCAACGGTCAATAGTCAAAAGTCAAAAAAATGGCCAAGCAAATTTTGATAAAGCCCGTCATCACGGAAAAGTCTACCAAACTCGCTGATACGCGGGATACGTACTCTTTCGTAGTGAATCGGGGCGCGAACAAACTGGAGATTTGTGCTGCGGTTGAAAAGATGTTCAACGTGAACGTAACGCGGGTCAACACCGCGATCATCCCGGGCAAACCAAAATCACGCAGCAGTAAAACAGCCATCGTTCGCGGCACAAAACCTTCTTACAAAAAGGCTTTTGTGACCCTTTCGCCTGGCGAAAAGATTGACTTCTTCGGAGGCGACGACAACTAAACATGAACGAGGACATGAGAAAGCCTTGCACAAGCAGATTTTTCTCAACTACTCTAATATCAACGCTGACATAAACAATGGCAGTCAAGAAATTTAACCCGCTAACGCCCGGCCAACGCTTTCGCGTAGCGGTAAAAAGAGACGAACTGACAAAGGGCGCAAAACCTGAAAAGTCGCTGATTGCCTCGGCAAGTAGCACAGGTGGTCGTAACTCAGATGGTCACCGTACCATGCGCTATCGTGGTGGTGGACACAAGCGTCGCTACCGTATTATAGACTTCAAGCGTGACAAGCAAGGAGAGGCTACGGTTGATTCCATTCAATACGATCCTTACCGCACGGCTAACATCGCGCTTGTGATCTATGCTGATGGAGAGAAGGCTTATATCCTTGCTCCTAAGGGCTTGGAAGTTGGCCAGACACTTGTTGCAGGTCGTGGCGCGGCTCCGGAAACGGGCAATTGCCTCTACCTATCAGAAGTGCCATTGGGTGCCATGATGCACAACATCGAAATGCAGCCTGGTCAGGGTGGCAAATTGGTGCGCAGCGCAGGCGTAGGGGCCGTGATGATGGGCCGCGAAGATCGCTTTGCAGTGGTTCGTATGCCTTCGGGTGAAGTTCGCCGCATCCTGCTCACTTGCCGTGCCACCATTGGTACCGTCGGGAATCCCGACCACAACCTTGAAATAATGGGTAAGGCTGGCCGCAACCGTTGGAAAGGCCGTCGCCCACGGGTACGTCCGGTAGTGATGAACCCTGTGGATCACCCGATGGGTGGTGGCGAGGGTCGCGCATCTGGTGGTCACCCACGTACACGGAAAGGCTTCAAATCAAAAGGTGCTAAGACTCGGAGCAAAACAAAGGCTTCAAACGCGCTTATCATCAGCCGCAAAACAAAATAAATGAGGATTTGAGGATTTGGTGATTTGCTTATTCGGTTTTCCGCATCCACAAATCACCAAAAACACAAATCACCAAATACACAAATCAACGCATCAACATAAAGTATGCCGCGTTCACTCAAAAAAGGCCCGTATATCCATCACTCGTTGTTGGAAAAGGTCGAAAAAGCAAAGTCGAGCAACCGCAAACAGGTTATCAAGACTTGGAGCCGCTCTTCGATGATTATCCCCACCATGGTGGGAGAAACCATCGCAGTGCACAATGGCAAAACCTTCGTTCCTGTTTTTGTGACCGAGAACATGGTAGGCCATAAACTTGGAGAATTTTCTCCTACACGCAACTTCCGTGGTCACGCGGGCAGCAGAAAGTAAATTAGACAATAGATACTGGACGTTAAGACATTAGATTCAGCGATGAGTTTTTGTCCAAAGTCCAAAGTCATAAAGTCCAACGTCTATAAATAATGGAAGCAGTAGCTAAACTGAGAAACGTCCCGATGTCACCGCGCAAAATGCGCTTGGTAGTGGACAATATCCGCGGTAAAAAAGTGGTGGATGCCCTTGGCATTCTGCGCTATACCAACAAAGAAGCCGCAATTTGGCTTGAGAAATTGGTGCTTTCTGCCGTGAGCAATTGGGAGCAGAAATACGATCAGGTAGGTGGAGCCGACGAATTCGACCTCGTTATTAAAACGGCGTTCGTTGACCCAGGCACCATTATCTATCGCTTCCTCCCTGCGCCGCAAGGCCGCGCTTATCGCGTGCGCAAACGTCGAAACCATGTCACAATCGTCGTCGAAAACCGCGTTGCGCTGGACCAGGAAGCATAAACAGCTCTGAAAAACACACATTTGTACCATCTCTTATTCAGTCAAGCATAATGGGTCAAAAAGCAAATCCGATTGGTAACCGTTTAGGCATCATCCGTGGTTGGGACTCCAACTGGTACGCCGACAAAGATTACGGTCTCAAAGTGGTAGAGGACGAGAAGATTCGTACTTACCTCCGTGCCCGCCGTCCAAAAACGGCCACGGCAGATCCACGCGATCGTAACAAGCCGGTGCAAAACGGCATCAGCCGCATTGCCATCGAGCGTACCATGCGTCGTGTTACCGTCACCATCCACACCAGCCGCCCAGGTATTATCATAGGTAAAGGTGGCAAAGAGGTTGACCTGATCAAGGAAGAATTGAAGATACTCACGGGAAAAGATATTCAAATCAACATATTTGAAATCCGCAAACCGGAGTTGGATGCAAACATAGTAGGCGAACAAATCGCCAAGCAGATCGAAGCCCGTATCAATCACCGCCGTGCCATCAAAGGAGCCATTCAAGGCACCATGCGTGCAGGTGGGGAAGGCATCAAAGTCCGCATCAGTGGGCGAGTCGGTGGCGCTGAGATTGCTCGAACGGAAGAATACAAGGAAGGACGCACACCCCTCCACACTTTCCGCGCAGATATTGACTACGCCCTTGTAGAGGCTCAAACGGTGTACGGTAAAATCGGCATCAAAGTATGGCTCTTTAAAGGTGAAGTTCTCCAAAAACGCGAACTCACACCGTTCGCAGCAGCAGAAGGCACTGGTGGTGATCGTAGAGATGACCGTCGTGACGATCGGGGTGGCAGCAGGGGTGGAGATGATCGCAGAGGTGGCGGCGGTGGAGACCGCAGAGGCGGTGGTGGTGGTGGCGGACGTCGTTAAGTCTCGAAAAAGATTAGGGCAGAAAAACCATTCTGCTAACAAACTAAAACAAAGATTGACAGGCTTTCTAAATCATCCATACGATGTTACAGCCCAAGCGTCAGAAATATCGCAAAATGCAAAAAGGCCGCAACCGCGGTCTGGCTTTCAAAGGCAGCACCATTTCCTTCGGCTCTTTCGCATTGAAATCCTTGGAATTTGGCCGCCTTACCAGCCGCCAGATTGAGGCAGCTCGTATCGCACTTACCCGCCACATGAAACGGGAAGGTAAGGTGTGGATTCGCGTTTTCCCAGACAAACCGCTAACCTCCAAACCCGCAGAAGTACGTATGGGTAAGGGTAAGGGTGCGGTTGACCACTATGTTGCAGAGGTGCAACCAGGTCGCATCATCTTCGAAATAGAAGGGGTGTCGCCCGAAGTTGCGCACGCTTCACTTCGCCTTGGGGCACAGAAACTCCCCATGGCTTGCAAAAGTGTGACTCGTCACGACTACGAAGAATAAAATCTGTTTTGGTTATTTGTCTATTTGTTGTGTTGGCTATCACCATAATCACCAAATAACCGAATAACCGAATAACCGAATAAACAGAAAGTAACAATGGTAAAGGAAAAATTGAACCTCGTTGATATGACTGAAGATGAACTGCGCAGCCAACTTGGTAGTGCAGAGCATGAGTATCAGCAACTGAAGTTCGACCATGCGGCCAAAGGCATTGCCAACCCCATGGAAATCCGGGAGTTGCGCCGTGATGTTGCCCGCATTCTCACAGAAGGTCGCCGCCGCGAAATCGCAGCGATGTCTCCTGAAGAACTCGCAATGCGCAGCAAACTTCGCGCTCGCCGTCGCAAAAACCGCTAAAATCCGAACGTTGCGCCCCAAGCGTGACGGAAAGATTTGAGCATTACAACAAAGTTCAACTAACTACATCTCAATAGATGGAAGCAGTAGTAAGAAAACTTCGCAAAACAAAAACTGGGACCGTGGTGTCTACTAAAATGGACAAGACGATTTCCGTGAAAGTCGAACGCCGGCTTATGCACCCTCTTTACGGCAAGTTCGTAAAGCGTTCCAAGAAATTCTTCGCGCATGACGAGGAGAATACTTGCAACATGGGCGATCTGGTACGCATCATGGAAACCCGTCCGCTTAGCAAAATGAAGCGCTGGCGTCTGGTTGAAGTTGTTGAAAGAGCGAAGTAAAAACGCGGTGCACGTTGCACGGCTTACAGTATACGGCTCTTATCCCGTGAATGTAGATCGGAAAACCGTAACCGAAAAAATAACAAGTCATGATTCAGCAAGAGTCTCGTTTGAATGTGGCCGATAACTCCGGCGCGAAAGAAGTGCTTTGCATTCGTGTGCTGGGCCACACCCGCCAACGCTATGCCGGTGTTGGTGACAAGATTGTGGTCACTGTGAAAGACGCTACCTCTAGCGGGGGCATCAAAAAAGGCACCGTCTCGAAAGCAGTCATCGTCCGCACACGCAAGGAAATCCGACGTAAAGACGGGTCTTACATCCGCTTCGACGACAATGCGGTGGTGCTGCTCAACGCCTCCGACGAACCGCGCGGTACGCGCATTTTTGGCCCTGTCGCTCGCGAATTGCGCGAAAAAGACTATATGCGTATCGTTTCGCTCGCACCAGAAGTGTTATAAAATGAGGTCAACACGATGAATGTGGTCAATGTGCCACCATCGCAGCAAAACATTGACCACATTAACCACACATTGACCACATTAGCTAATTCAATAAAATGGCTACGAAGAAAAATACAGTTAAACGCTTTACTCCAAAACTCCACATCCGCAAGGGTGACAATGTGGTCGTCAATTCTGGCGACGACAAGGGAAAGAAGGGCGAAGTGCTACAAGTTTTCCCCGATAAAAACCGGGCAATCGTGCAGGGCGTGCGGATCGTGAAGAAACACGTGAAAGCAACGCAAACGGAATCTGGGGGCATCCAGGAAATGGAAGCCAGCATCCACATTTCCAATCTTTCACACATTGACCCTAAAAGCGGTGATGCAACTCGCATTGGCCGTCGAGAAGAAAACGGCGTACGTGTGCGCTTTTCAAAAAAATCTGGTAACGTCATCAAGTAATGAACTACTTACCTCGTCTTAAGACAAAATATCAGAAGGAAGTGGCTCCTGCGCTCATGCAGCAGTTCAACTACTCTTCTGTGATGCAAGTACCCCGTATTGAGAAGGTTTGCATCAACCAAGGCATCGGCGATGCTACGGGAGACAAGAAGCTGGTGGACAACGCCGCTGCTGAGCTCTCGATCATTGTAGGCCAGAAAGCGGTACAGACCAAGGCTAAACAGTCTATATCAAACTTCAAACTTCGTGAAGGAATGCCCATTGGTGTTCGTGTCACGTTGCGCGGAGATCGGATGTACGAATTTCTTGATCGTTTCCTGAATATCTCCCTTCCTCGGGTGCGTGACTTCCGCGGCGTGAACGACAAATCGTTCGACGGTCGTGGCAACTACACCATGGGGATCACGGAGCAGATTATTTTCCCTGAAATTGACATTGAAAAAGTGAGCAAGATCATGGGAATGGACATCACGATTGTTACAACAGCCAAAACTGATGCAGAAGCATACGCCCTGTTAAAAGAACTGGGAATGCCTTTCGTCAAGAAATAAGCTCAGACACACATTACAAAGACATAAAGCAAAATGGCAAAGAAATCCGTCATTGCTCGGGAAAACAAACGCAAGCGCATGGTAGCCAAATATGCAGAGCTTCGCAAGAAACTCAAAGAGGCTGGTGACTACGACGCGCTCGACAAACTGCCCCGCAATTCCAATCCTATCCGCTTGCACAACCGCTGCTTGTTGACGGGACGTCCAAAAGGCTATATGCGCAAGTTTGGCATATGCCGTGTCAAATTCCGCGAAATGGCTTTGTTCGGTAAGATTCCGGGCATTACCAAAGCATCGTGGTAACCAGCCCAAAGACCGCGGAGGTTTTCGAAAACCTCCGAGGTCTTCAACACCAACAACTATCATCTATTTTTTGATAAAATGCACGTCACCGACCCGATAGCAGACTATCTCACCCGCATCCGCAATGCGCAAATGGCGGGGCACCGCATCGTAGAGATTCCGGCTTCGCGCATCAAGAAATCCATGACGGAAATCTTGTACGACCAAGGGTATATTCTAAAATATACCTTCGAAGACAAAACAACGGAGAACAAGCAGGGTCTTATTAAAATAGCCCTGAAATACGATACGTTGACCAAAAAACCGATCATCCGTGAACTCGTGCGTGTCAGCCGTCCAGGCCTTCGCAAGTTTTCTGGTGCTGGCGATATTCCTCGGATTATCAATGGTTTGGGCATTATGATTGTGTCCACTTCCAAAGGGGTGATGACCGACAAAAAAGCCCGCGACCTCAATGTAGGTGGCGAATTGCTTTGCTACATAAGTTGATGAATGGTTATAAAAGTTTATAGGGTTGATAATACACCCCCATAAATCTTCATCACCTTCACAACCTTTATCAACAATTAATAAAGAACACTCTGCGATATGTCACGCATTGGAAAATTGCCGATAAACCTTCCCACGAAAGTGGAAATTACGGTTGCAGCCGACAACACTGTTACCGTGAAAGGGCCGAAAGGATCGCTCAGCCAGAAGCTTGATCCAGATATCAAGGTTAGCGTCGAAGAGGGCACACTTACTGTGACCCGACCGACCGACCAAAAGCGCCACCGTGCGATGCATGGCCTTTATCGCGCACTTATCAATAATATGGTAGTGGGCGTGAGCGAAGGTTATAAACGCGAAATGGAGATCATCGGAGTAGGCTTTCGTGTAGAGAATCAAGGCAACTTGGTTACTTTCACCATCGGCTACTCTCACCCGGTTATGTTCTATGTTCCTTCAGAAATCAAAGTGACAACAGCCATGGAAAAAGGACAGCCCCCGCTCATTCGTTTGGAAGGTATTGACAAGGAATTGCTGGGTCAGGTTTGCGCCAAAATGCGCGGATTCCGCAAACCAGAGCCTTACAAAGGAAAGGGCATCATGTTCAAAGGAGAGCAAATCCGTCGTAAAGCGGGCAAGACCGCCGGCGGCAAGAAATAAATTCAATGCTTTCCCGGTCAGAAATCGGGATCGCCTAAATTGATATTCAACGATGAAACGTACAAAAGAGCAAAGCCGAAAGCGTATTCACATGCGCGTCCGCAAGAAAGTTAATGGCACTCCAGAACGCCCGCGCCTAAGCGTGTACCGCTCCAACAATGCCATTTATTGCCAAATAATCAACGATTTGGCAGGTCAAACGCTTACATCGGCTTCTTCCCAAGGCATGAAAGGCAACAACAGCACACAAGCCCAGGAAGTCGGAAAACTCATTGCCGAGCGTGCTAAAGCAGCAGGCATACAATCAGTGGTGTTCGACCGTGGCGGCTACCTTTACCATGGGCGCGTGAAGGCTTTGGCCGAAGGTGCCCGCGACGGAGGGCTTCAATTTTAAAAGATTATTTGGTTAATTGGGAATTTGGTTATTTGACCGAACAAACAAATAAACAAATCCACAAATAAACAAGCTTAGCAAAATGGCAAAGCAAGAAAGAGAAAAAGAAGTTTCTCGTACTACCGAGGAATCTGGCCTTAAAGAAAAACTCGTGTCGCTCAACCGCGTGGCCAAGGTCACGAAAGGTGGTCGCACGTTCACCTTCGCTGCCGTAGTGGTGGTAGGCGATGGCAAAGGCACCATCGGCCAAGGGCTTGGGAAAGCCCGCGAGGTGTCGGAGGCCATTTCCAAAGCAGTAAAAGACGCGGAAAAAAATCTAGTCAAAGTGCCTATTCTCAACGGGACAATCCCGCACGAAGCGTACGGTAAGTTTGACGCTGGCCGGGTGCTCATCAAGCCTGCTGCACACGGTACAGGTGTTATCGCGGGTGGTGCTATGCGAGCAGTGCTCGAGTCAGTGGGGGTACATGACTGTCTTGCCAAGTCGCAAGGCTCTGCCAACCCTCACAACGTGGTTAAAGCCACAATTGCGGCGCTCTCCAGCCTCCGAAGCCCTTCTGAAGTGGCTCGCCAGCGCGGTATTTCGTTGGAAAAACTCTTTAAAGGATAAGCAATGAGCAAAGTAAACATTACGCTGCAAAGAAGTCCCATTGACAAGCCAAAGCGCCAAAAACTTACGCTCACCGCGCTTGGTTTTCGGAAAATGAACCAGACAGTACAGCACGAAGCGACTCCCCAACTGGAGGGCATGATCCGTGTCGTACAACACTTGGTGAAAGTTGAAAACGCCTAGGCGTTTTGAGCGCATCGAATTGAAATCAATTTAAAAATCTTGCTGCGCATAAATCGTGCTGCATTGAAATAAAGATAAGCAATGGATCTCTCTAATCTCCAACCGGCGGAAGGTTCTACCAAAAAGGGGAAGCGCATCGGTCGCGGCCAAGGCTCCGGTCGTGGTGGCACCTCGACTCGTGGCCACAAAGGTGACAGAGCCCGTAGCGGCTCGAAAGAAAAGCGTCACTTTGAAGGTGGTCAAACCCCTATGCAGCGCCGTTTGCCGAAGCGCGGCTTCAAGAATGTGAATCGCATGGAGTATGCGCCACTCAATTTGGGCGCGCTCGAAGCTTTGGTTCAAAAAACTGGATCTACAACTTTTGATATTGCTTCTTTGGTGGCTGCTGGAGTATCCCGCGCTTCTGACAAAATCAAAGTGCTGGGGAAAGGTAAATTGGCCTCCAAAGTAAACATTAAAGTACACGCCGCCTCGGCATCTGCCAAAGCCGCCATCGAAGCCCTCGGTGGAAGCATCGAACTCGTTTAAATCCATTCTCGGTAATGAAATTTTTTACCGTCATTAAAAATATTTGGAGCATCAAAGAGCTCCGCGAGCGCATCCTCTTTACGCTTGCATTGGTACTGATTTACCGGGTAGGCACTTTCATTGTGCTGCCAGGTGTGGTCCCTGCTGCGCTCGACAAGGCCTCGCAAAATCGCGGCGGGAACGACCTTTTGGGACTGATCAATATCTTCACCGGGGGTGCTTTCGACAATGCGGCAATTTTTGCCTTGGGCGTAATGCCCTATATCACAGCATCTATTATTGTGCAGTTGTTGGGATTTGCGGTGCCATATTTCCAGCGTTTGCAAACCAAGGAAGGAGAAAGCGGACGCAAAAAGTTGAATCAAATCACCCGCTTGCTCACAGTGGCAATCACACTTGTTCAGGGTGGTGGCTACCTCCAACTCATTCGCAGCATTCCTGGTGGTGTTTCCCCCGATGTTCCAGAAGGGCTGTTTTGGTTCTCCAATATCATTATCCTGACGGCGGGTACAATCTTTTGTATGTGGCTCGGCGAACGGATCACCGATAAAGGTGTCGGCAATGGTGTTTCGATCATCATCATGTCAGGCATCATTGCTAGATTGCCTTATGCATTCTCGTTCGAATTCGTGAAGCTCTTTGGCGAGAACAGATTGTTGCTTTTCTTTGTCGAACTTGCGTTTTTCTTCCTCATCGTGCTTGCCACTATCTTGGTTATTCAGGGAGTCAGGCGAATACCGATACAGTTTGCGAAACGAATGGTAGGCCGTACAGGTGGCACAATGCCTCAAGCCAGTGCTCGCGATTACCTGCCTTTGAAAATAAACTCGGCAGGTGTTATGCCCATCATCTTTGCCCAAGCACTCATGTTCTTGCCTGCTACTGCAATGCAATATATGTCTGGATCGGGTGCAACTGGCGGAGGAGTGCCGATGTTCAGTGATATTTATTCATTTGGGTACAACGCGTTGTTCTTCACCCTCATCGTGGTGTTCACCTATGTGTACACTGCCTTGATGATTAACCCGACCAACTACGCTGAATATCTGAAACGCAACAACGCCTTCATACCGGGTGTAAAGCCGGGCGAGTCTACCTCAGAGTACATTGACAACATCATGACCCGTATCACGCTTCCGGGTGCTATTTTCTTGGGTTTGCTTGGGATTCTACCTTCTGTTGCAGCCTCACTTGGTGTCAACCAGCAATTTGCGCTCTTCTTTGGAGGCACCACATTGCTCATTATGGTGGGTGTTGCGCTGGACACCTTGCAGGTAATAGAAAGTTACCTTTTGACAAAAAAATATGACGGCTTGATAAAATCTGGCCGTATCCAAGGCCGATCATCTTCTGGTATCCAAGTAGGACAGCCTCAATAAACTATGGGCTTATTTGCAACCGGAAAAGAAGGGAAACGGGTTTTTTATAAAACCAGCGCGGAAATAGAGTTGATGCGCAATGCCAATTTGGTGGTTTCTAAAACGTTGGCGCATGTTGCGAGTTTGTTGAAACCAGGTGTGACAGGAGAGGCGATTGATAAGGCTGCGGAAGAATTTATTCGGGATCATGGCGGTCGCCCAGCTTTCAAAGGCTACGGCTCAAGTGAAAACCCTTTTCCAGGCTCGCTCTGTGTTTCGTACAATGACATTGTAGTACATGGAATACCGAGTAAACGTGAATTTAAAGAAAACGACATAGTTTCAGTGGATTGTGGGGTGGAATTGGAGGGTTTTTATGGAGATGCGGCTTTCACATTTGCTTTTCAAAATGTGCAAGAGCCAACCATGGAATTGCTTCGCGTAACATACGCATCCCTCTATATCGGCATTGAACAGGCGGTGCACGGAAAGAGAGTTGGCGACATATCCTCGGCCATTCAAGAATATTGCGAGCGAAAACATCCCTATGGAATTGTTCGGGATTTGGTAGGCCATGGTGTAGGGCGTTCATTGCACGAAGACCCGGAAGTGCCCAACTATGGGAAGCGCGGAAAAGGACCTCTGATTTTGGAAGGATTGGTGCTGGCGATAGAACCAATGGTCAATTTAGGGAAAAAAGAAGTACATCAGGCAGAAGACGGTTGGACCATCCATACAAGAGACCGAACCCCCAGCGCGCACTTTGAGCACTCTGTGGTGGTGAAAAAAAACAAAGCAGATATTCTATCTGACCACAGCTTTCTGTTGGAAGCAATAAAAAATAACCCCAACTTGCAGGAAATACAGCCTAAAAGTTAGACATTTGCACCCCGAAAACCAAAGAGGCCGATTTTTATGGCAAAAGAAGATATTATCAAACAAGATGGCGTGGTTTCTGAAGCGCTTTCCAATGCGAACTTTAAGGTTCAACTGGAAAACGGTCACGTAATCTTGGCCACTATTTCAGGCAAAATGCGGATGCACTATATCCGAATTTTGCCTGGTGACAAAGTCTCTGTGGAGATGTCGCCTTATGACCTGACAAGAGGACGCATCATCTACCGCTACAAGTAAACTTGTTGAGAAACAAGGACTTAAAATACTTTTTGCAAACCGACAACACGACACGACATGAAAGTCAGACCGTCCATTAAAAAGCGTTCTGTTGACTGTAAGATCGTTCGCCGTAAAGGCAAACTTTATGTGATCAACAAAAAGAACCCTAAATTCAAACAACGTCAAGGCTAATGTTGAATGATAAATGATGAATGATGAATAACAGATTATCACTCATCACCCAACATTCATCATTTATCATTCATAATTCATCATTCAGAAATTATGGCACGTATCGCAGGTGTGGATTTGCCCCGCCACAAAAGAGGAGTTATCAGCCTCACCTATATCTACGGCATTGGGCCGTCTTCTGCTCAAGCCATCTTGGAAAAGGCTGGCATTAGTGAAGACACTAAAACAGACCAATGGACCGACGAGAACATCAAGGCCATTTCCCGTATCCTTGCCGACGACTACAAGACGGAAGGTTCACTGCGCTCTGAGGTTCAGACCAACATCAAGCGTCTCATGGACATTGGGTGTTACCGTGGCCTGCGTCACCGTAAAGGGCTTCCCCTCCGCGGCCAGCGCACTCGAACCAACGCCCGTACCCGTAAAGGCAAACGGAAGACGGTTGCCGGCAAAAAGAAAGTTACTAAGTAATTTATCACATTGACCACATTATCACACAATGGCAAAAGGAGCAGCAAAAAAAGTTGTCAAGCGGAAAGTAAAGATCACCCCTGAGGGCATGGTGTTTATTCGTGCAAGCTTCAACAACATCATAATTTCCATCACCAACAAGCAGGGCGAAGTGGTATCTTGGGCATCAGCAGGCAAAGCAGGTTTCCGTGGCTCCAAGAAGAACACCCCTTATGCAGCACAAGTGGCTGCAAGTGACGCTGCCAAAACCGCTCACGAAGCTGGCATCCGTTCTGCAGAGGTGTTTGTGAAAGGTCCGGGTTCTGGTCGTGAGTCCGCTATCCGTGCCATTGACCAATCCGGCATCAAAGTCCTCGTCATCAACGACGTGACTCCCATGCCACACAACGGTTGCCGCCCTCCAAAGCGCCGCCGCGTATAATTTAATGGGGTCAATGAGACCAATGTGTCACATTGGCCACATTTGCCACATTGCCCACATTTTAAAATTGACCACATTCCAATAAGATGGCTCGTTATACTGGACCTACTACTAAGAAAGCCCGCTCGTTCGGCGAACCAATTTTCGGCTTTGACAAAGCGTTCGAACGCCGCAAATACGGGCCAGGCCAACATGGCCTGACGCGCAAAAAAAAGCAGCCTTCCAACTATGCTGGGCAGCTGAAAGAAAAGCAAAAGGCTAAGTACACCTACGGTGTGCTGGAGCGCCAGTTCCGTAAGACTTTCGTGAGTGCTACACGCCGTCACGGTGTTACGGGCGAGATTTTGCTCCAACTTTTGGAAGCTCGTTTGGACAATACGGTGTACCGCCTAGGCATTTCCCCTACCCGTCGCGGAGCACGCCAATTGGTGGGCCACCGTCACGTGACGGTAAATGGCAAAGTGCTGAACATCCCATCTTATTCTTGCAAACCAGGCGACATCATTGCAGTTCGCGGCAAATCAAAAGGTTTGGAAATAGTAACTACCCATGTGGGTGCCAAGACCAACAACGTTCGTCAGTTCGGTTGGCTTGAATGGAACCTTGACAAGATGCAAGGCATTTTCTTGGCTTACCCGCAACGCGACCAAATTCCAGAAAATATCAACGAACAGTTGATCGTCGAGTTGTACTCGAAATAAAGGATAGCAAATGCGGAACGGTTGGCCTTCTTTGGGAGGGCCAACCATTTTCGCGTTTGACAATACCCCAGCAACTAATTATCCCAGTTCCCCCTACCCTCGAAAACAAACTAGTTTTTCCCACCCAACACTCTCGGAGCATTCCACAATATGAGTATTCTCAATTTCCAGAAGCCTGACAAAATCCTGTTGCAAAAAGCAAGCGAATTTGAAGGCACTTTCGAGTTCAAACCTTTAGAGCCTGGTTTCGGCCAAACGGTTGGCAACTCGCTTCGCCGCGTTCTTCTCTCCTCTCTCGAAGGCTATGCCATCAATGCAGTGCGCATTGGCGGAGTTGACCACGAGTTTGCGACGATAAAGGGGGTGGTAGAAGACGTGGTGGACATTGTGCTTAACCTCAAACAAGTGCGCATTAAACCTGTGGTGCAGGATGACAAAAATCCACAGGAAAAAATCTACCTCACCATTAGCGGTAAGGAAGAGTTTCGCGCCAGCGATATTGAGGACTTTACCAACGTGTTCAAAATCATGAATCCCGATCTCCTGCTTTGCCGCATGGAGCCTTCGGTGACGCTTGAATTGGAACTTACGATCAATAAAGGCCGTGGCTACCAACCTGCTGAGGATGGCGCGCCCAAAGATGCTGCTATTGGGGTTATCCCGATTGACGCGATATACACCCCCATCAAGAATGTGGCTTACCGAGTAGAAAGCACTCGCGTAGGCCAACGCACCGACTACGAAAAACTCACGATTGATATCACGACGGACGGCACTATTCATCCTGAAGATGCTATCCGCGAGGCAAGCCGTATCTTAATTCAACATTTGATGCTCATCACCGATGAGAACATCACGTTCGATACGCCTACCAATCGTGAAGAAAGCGTGGTGGATGAGCACATCCTCCACATGCGCAAACTGCTGAAAACTTCACTCGAAGACCTCGATCTCAGCGTTCGTGCATACAATTGCCTCAAGGCTGCCAAAATCAATACCCTGGCTGAACTGGTGCGTTATGACACCCATGAACTCCTCAAATTCCGTAACTTCGGCAAGAAGTCGTTGGTAGAAATTGAGGAACTGCTGCAAGACAAGAATCTGACCTTCGGCATGGATTTGGCGAAGTACAAGTTGGACGAAGAATAGTAATATAATGATGAATGATGAATTATAAATGATGAATATCCAGTCGGTTAATATCATCTTTAGTTCATCATTCATTATTCATCATTAACAAAAGAGTGGTAACTGTTTCGATGCGGACAGGTATGTGAATTATACTGATGGGATTGGTGCATTCATCATTCATCATTCATCATTCATCATTAACCTCCAGCGCCAGTGCCGCCACCTAACAAAAGGTACACTTAGCAATGAGACACGGAGATAAAATCAACAACCTCGGGCGCACAGCATCACACCGTCGCGCCCTGCTTGCCAACCTCGCAATCGCCCTGATTGAGCACAAGCGCATCACGACAACGCTTGCCAAGGCCAAAGCCCTTCGCCGGTATGCAGAGCCACTGATTACCAAAGCAAAGGACAACTCTACACACTCGCGCCGTATTGTATTCAGTTACTTGCAAAACAAAGAGGCGCTTAAAGAACTCTTTGGCACCGTAGCAGAAAAAGTAGGCGACCGCCCAGGTGGTTACCTCCGCATCATCAAACTCGGGTTCCGCCGAGGCGATGGTGCCGAAACTGCGATGATTGAATTGGTGGACTTCAACGAAATATACAACCCGAACGAAGGCAAGGTTCGTCAGGCGAAGAAAACTCGCCGCGGTGGCAAAAAAGCGGCTGCTGTAGCAGTTGCCGAAGCGCCTTTGTCCGAAGTAGCAGAAGAGGAGGCAGACATTATTGAAGAACAAGTGACAGCCCCCGCCGTGGAAGAAGTCGAGGAAATAGTCGAGGCTGCCCCTGTTGAGGCCATTGCTGCGCCCGGAATTGCGGCGGAGCTGGAAGAAACCGTGGAGGCTGCTGCTGATGAAGTGGAAGAAGAAGTGACGGAGCCTGTAGAAGAAGTAGTAGCGGTTGCAGAAGCCGCTCCCGAGGAAGTGGCTGAAACGGTAGAAGCCGTTGCAGAAGAGGCAGCCGAAGTTGCCGATGATGTTGTAGCGGATGCTACGGAAGCGTCATCCGAAGAAGAAAAGAAAGACGAAGAGCAGGCGTAGTTAGCTTCGCTTAGAAAATATTAGAGGCGGCATCCTGATCGGGTGTCGCCTCTTTTTTAATATAATATGTTGAAGGCTGCCTATCTTGTGTTTCGATTTATTTCCGATCGAGTCCTCCCGCCATGCCAAGAGATACTGAATACGGCACGAAAGCCCGCCTCCTTCGTGTTATGCACAACATCATTGAACGCCCCTACGGTTACACCAAACAGCACTTTGCGGAGGAATATGGAGTCCATGAAGACACGATCAAAAACGATCTTGCCCTTTTTAGCGAACTTGGACTCGAACTCGACCGCGACAAAAGGTACCGACTTGCGTTCAAGCAGAACCGCCCGCTGAAAAAAATTTCCGAACTACTTTATTTCTCCGAGGAAGAACGTGCCCTCCTTTACGAGGCCATTCGGAACCTGCGCACAACTCCTGAAAAACAGGCCCAGTTAATTCAGAAACTCCACGCACTGTACGACTACAGCAGGCTTGGGTTTGCCTATCTCCGAAAACCGCACCTGACAAAAGTTGAGTTGCTTGAACAAGCCCGTTCTGAGCGGAGAATGGTCGTGCTGGAAAGCTACCGCTCCTCCAACAGCAGCCAGGTTAGCGACCGTTGGGTCGAGCCATTCCACATTGTCCCCGCTGATGATATGCTCCACGCCTTTGAGGTAGAAAAACGAGCCGTGCGTCACTTCCGACTCACCCGCTTTGTGCGCGTTAAATTGACCGACACCCCTTGGGCACATGAAGGCCACCACAATATCATGAAAACCGATCCCTTCCGCATCGTTACGAACAAACAGGTCAATGTTCACTTGCGCCTGAGCGTGGGCGCTTACAACGAACTCATTGAACGATACCCGCTAACCCGTGGACATATAGAAGCTACCAGCGACCCGAATTCCTTTGATTTTCAGGCAGATGTGAACAGTCAGTTCTTTGGGCTGGCCAATTTTATCCTCGGGTTTTATCATCTTGACATTGATGTAATCGCACCCGATTCGCTCCGTGAACATCTACGAAACGAAGTGGGGAAAATGCGTTTTTGAAAAAAAACTGAATTATTGGGGGGGTACTGAAACCAGTTCAGGGGCAGTGCCTTGAACTTTGCCGTATCAATTCAATCGCTTAACCAATTTGGCCAAAAGATGCAATTCAAAATCACGCTACGTTGCCTTGATGAGTATCCAGTGTTGCCCATCAATTATCAGTACGAACTCTCTGCCTGGATATACAAGGTGCTGCAAAATGCAGATGCCGGATATTCCGAATTCCTGCACCAATACGGATACCAAAGTGGGCGCAAATCGTTCAAACTTTTTTGTTTTTCGCAACTGAACGTGCCGAAACGGAGCATAGAAGGCGACCGGCTGCATATCGGAAGCCGGGAAATATCTTTTATCATCGGGTTTTACCTAGATAGGGCGGCGGAAGAGTTTGTGCGCGGACTGTTCCAGGAGCAGCAGTTCAGCCTTGGCGATCGCGTCAGCCGGGCACGGTTGGTGGTGCAGACGGTGGAAATGCGCTCGATGCAGCTCCCCGAAACTGCAGCGCCAGTTCGTATCCGAATGCAATCTCCGCTGGTCGTTGCCCGTAAACGCGAGGGCGATCTGCCCGATGAATACTTACACCCGGACGATCCGGATTTTGGCAGCTTGCTGTTTCTCAATCTGTTGGACAAATACGCAGCTGCTACTGGCACTGCCGTTCCCTCCTGGTGGGATACCACCCGGTTTGGTTTTCGTCCGGTAGGGCAGCCACCAAAATCCAAACTCATTACCATCAAAAGCGGCACAGCGGCACAAACGAAAGTGAAGGGCTGGGTGTTTGATTTTGAGATGGATGCGCCGAGGGAGCTGGTGGAGGTAGGGATATTGGCAGGGTTTGGGAAGGAGAATGCGCAGGGGTTTGGGTGCGGGGAGCTGGTGCAACGCGGTGGCTAAGGCCCGGGCGGAGAGGAGACTTGGCCGGAGACTTTCCAAGTTTTAAAAACTTGGAAAGTCTGGACCTGAGCAACATACTCAGGAAAGAAAAAACCGTTTTTAGGGAGCGTTAAAAGTGTTAGCTAAAAAACGAACCAAATTTTATTCCTTATCGAGTGCCAGACCTTCCAGGTTTTAAAAACCTGGAAGGTCTACGCCACGAAAACGAAATAAAAATCCGTTCAGTCATCAATACAAACCCTTTTGAAGCAACCCCGGCTGGACCTGAGCAACGCGCCCATGAAAAAAATTAGGGGGTAGGGAAGTCAGTTCGGAGGGGTGAGCGGAATCTTTGCAGAAGGATTGAATATAACAACAAAATACTTATGCAATTCAAAATTAGGCTTCGGTACCTTGATGCGTATCCAGGGCAGCCACCAAAATCAAAACTCATTACCATCAAAAGCGGCACAGCGGCACAAACGAAGGTGAAGGGTTGGGTGTTTGATTTTGAGTTGGATGCGCCGAGGGAGCTGGTGGAGGTAGGGATCTTGGCAGGATTTGGGAAGGAGAATGCGCAGGGGTTTGGGTGCGGGGAGCTGGTGCAACGCGGTGGCTAAGGCCCGGGCGGAGAGGAGACTTGGCCGGAGACTTTCCAAGTTTTAAAAACTTGGAAAGTCTGGTCGCGCACAGCTCCAATAAAAAAGCAACGCTCCAAAGTACCGTCCCGAATACTCAGGATCCTCCACAGGGCGTGGGTTTAAGAAACTTTGGAAAGTTGCTGGGGCAAATGCGTCTCAGGTGTGTAAATTAAAAAATGAAAAAAATAGTTTCTGTATGCGAGTCTATCTAAAACTCTCCAAAAACAAAGAAGTCGTCCCGTTCAGTCATCAGGTAAAATTGGTCGGGGCATTGCACAAGTGGTTGGGTCACAACGATCTCCATGACTACCTTTCGCTGTATTCACTTTCGTGGCTTCGGGGTGGAAAAGGCGTAGTCTCAAACGGACTCGTTTTCCCTGACGGTGCTGACTGGTTCATCAGTGCGCACGACCCGGACTGTTTGAAAAAAATCGTCAACGGCATTATGGACGATCCGGAAGTCGCTTACGGGATGATGGTCGTGGAAATGACACTCTGTGACACGCCCTATTTTGATTCCGAGAAGCGTTTTTTGCTTGGCAGCCCCGTTTTCGTGAGGAGAAATATAGGCGAAAGACAAAGACATTTCACTTATGACGAAATGGAATCAGATGCTCTCCTGACTGAAACATTACAGTACAAATTGCAAAAGGTGGGTTTGCCGCCTGAAGGCGCAAGCGTTCGCTTTGAGCGGGAAAACCCCATTGCGAAAACCAAATTGAGCATTTACCGCGACATCAAAAACAAAGTCAATTATTGCCCGGTGATTGTCGAAGGCAGCCCGGAACAAATCGGCTTTGCGTGGAATGTTGGCGTGGGCAACTCTACTGGTATTGGCTTTGGTTCACTTCAATAATACATCTCGAAAATCATGTACTATATCGTCAAATACACCGGACAGTTCGGTTTCATCAAACCTTGGACAGCTGTTCGGGATAGCGAAACTTTCTCGCAGCAATTTCTCACTCCTTCCATTGTCGAAGGCATGGAAAAGAAGCTGTTTTCGGAATTGCTCCCAGACTCGATGGGAATCCAAAAAATCAAACGGCATCGCTTGAGCTATACTGGACTGAACACTCAACAGGAGCGCACTTGGTCGAAAGGGCGGGTTACCAAGACCGTTGACAAAAGGAAGTTCCATCTACCTGAACTGTCTATTCTGAACCGGGGAGTTTTGCTCGAACCCTATCTTTATCTCGCATTTGCAACTTTGGAAGACGCGGAAACGGCTTTTGCCCAGCATATTTGTTTGTGTCGAAACGAAGATGTATTACTGCCAGAAGAACTCCTGACTTTCTCAGAGGAGGAATTTGATGAAGTTCCCGGTTTTGAACTGCATTTTAGGCCGTCAGGCGAAGGCTTTAAAGTGGGGCAAAATAGATTTGCCGAAGCCGAATCCATGTTCGGGGAAATGCGCATTTATGGAAACCCGATTCGTCAACTCAAACAATATTGAGCCATGGAAACGCCCGAACTTTTGGCGAAGAGCGCGGAAAACGGCGGCTTGACCCTTTTCCAGCACACCGAACACGTCGTCGCAGCGATTGAAAAATTTGCCGCTGACCTCGGGTTCCCTATCGAAATGGCACGTAAGGGCGCCATTCTGCACGACCTTGGCAAAGCACACCCGCATTTTCAAAACAAAATCGGTGGAGAGATCGCTTCCCCGGAACAAAATCGGGAATTTGAACGCTTCAAAACACACAGACACGAACTGTCCTCGCTCGGCTTTTTGCCACTTTTCCCACGGGAAGAATGGGACACGTTGATTGATTTGGTAGTGGCGCACCACAAGTCAACGATAAAAGATGGCAAAGAACTCGGCATTGTGGATTTAGCGGAAAACGCTCCGGATATGCTGGAATTTCATCTAAAATACTGGGAAATGTGGTCGCCAAACGCCTTGCTCGTCGCTGAAAGATTTGGCCTTCAAACACGCCTCGTTTCCCAAAAAGAGGCACAAGAAGCCCTTGACTACGCGGTGGATTACTGCGAACGTCGCCCGAAAGGTTGGTCAAAATGGAAAGGGCTGCTCCGGGCGGCTGATCACTTTGCGTCGGCGTTCAACTTCGAGGTATATGAGGTTTTGAAAAAAACTTTCCATACGCCTAATCTCGATTGGTTTTCTGCCGAAGACCGAAGACACGAATTATACCCGCTTTCCATGACAGCAACGGATGACCTGCGCTCGCACACACTTGTGATTGCGCCAACAGGTGCAGGCAAAACTGATTTTTTGCTTCGGCGCTGTCGGGGGAGAGTATTCTACACCTTGCCTTTCCAAGCCTCTATCAATGCGATGTTCGACCGGGTTCAGGCAGCAGTGAAAAAATATTCGGATGAGTCAAAATTTGACGTAAGGCTTTTGCACTCCACATCCCGGTTGAAAGTCAAAGGTGACCGCATTGAGCAAACACTTCAACCTCTTATTGGAGCATCGGTTAAAGTACTGACCCCGCACCAAATTGCAAGCATCGTTTTCGGCACATCCGGCTACGAAACGGTCATGCTCGATCTTCACGGCGCGGATGTGATCCTCGACGAAATCCATACCTACACCGAATGGTCGGGGGCAATGGTGCATGAGATTGTCCGCGTCCTGATTCGTTTGGATTGCCGGGTGCATATCGGCACGGCTACGATTCCGACCGCACTTTATCAAAAATTGCTCGACCTCGTAGGCGGTCAAAGCCAGGTTTACGAAGTGCGTTTGCCCGATGCGGTGCTCGAAACATTCAACCGCCACATCATTTTCCGAGAAAAAAACGACCCCAAACGGGTGAAGACAATTTTGGAAAAAGCCTTTGCTGATGGCGAGCGGGTGTTGCTCATCCAAAACACAGTGAAGGAAGCACAGGCGATTTATTCAGAAATGAAAGCGACTTTCCCAGAGGTCAAAATCATGCTCATTCACAGCCGGTTCCGTCGAAAAGACCGCTATCGGTTGGAAAAAGAACTGACCAACGAGTACAACGACCGCAATAAAGAGGAGTACTCGCCCTGCATGGTCATTTCTACGCAAGTCGTGGAAGTCAGTCTCGACATCAGTTTTGATCGAATGATTACGGCTTGCGCACCGCTCGATTCGCTCATCCAGCGCTTCGGTCGAGTCAATCGGGTGCGCAATGAACAGACGATTGGCAAATTCAAACCCGTTCACGTCCTCGAACCCGGCAGCAACGCCCGCCCCTATTCGGCCGAGGTGCTGAAAAACAGTTTTGCTCAATTACCCCACGGAGAGGTAATGCAAGAAAGCACGATTCAAGCGAAGATTGACGCGGTTTACCCAGTACTGGAGAGTAAGGAAATTGACGCGCACCTCATTTTTAAAGAGGACAAGTACATCATGCCAGAACTCCAGCATCGCCCCAAATCGGTCATCGTGGATGTGCTGGAAATCGAATCTGCCACCTGCATACTTGAAGAAGACCGCGACCAATATGAAAAGGGCACTTGGGAACAGCGGATTTCGCTAGAAATCCCGGTGGCGTGGAGTACGCTGCGATGGAGTGCCAAAAAATATGTCCAATTGGAGGGTATCGGTTCCTACCCTTTTGTGATTCCGCAAAAGGCGGCGGAACACGAAGAAATCGGACTCCTCCTACATGAACATGATAAATTTCTGTAAAAATGTACACCAGTTTTATCGGTAAAAAATTCCTGTCAGCGTGGAATACCAAAGTGGGCAAGGGACTGACCGCCCGGCAGTTTTTCGATGAGATCATGTTCCCGAGCTTTTTCGATGGCGAGCGGCATTTGATGCATGTGCATGGATCCGCATTTTTTCAAAAAATTGCCGAAAAGGACTTGGCAACTGGGAAAAGCGAGTCGGAAATAAGACGAGAAAACCTTCATAAATCAGTTGCAACTAAATATCCCAGCGGTTCAACTTTCGTCGGTTATGCTGCCGAAGGCACGACGGGCACCACTTCGGGACAGGTTACAGGAATATCTGTCAAAATTGACCATGAAGAAATCTACGCTTCGTGGATTGGCGAAGCCCTCGCTATGGGGGTGAGTGGTGGTTTTTATATGATTTCCGAGCGGGAAGAATTGCTCTTGTCGGTTTTTGAGGGCTGGAAGATTTACCGAAAATTCCTCGACCAAACCCCGAACCTGAAAGGCCGACAAATCGAAACTTGGAACGGGCAGTGGATTGCTTATCGGTTGGATGGCGGCGACCCGGAGGAATTTTACCCAAGTTTTGAGGAAAAAACGGATGTGAAAACGAAGGCCAAATATTGGGCAATCAACACTCTGGAATGGACAAAACTTGTTTTCTCCCTTTCCAAAAAACTACCCGGTGAAGTGCTGACCGTTTACGCCTATAACCTTTCGCAAACGAATACCACCCTTGGTTTTCTCAATCTGAATTTGCCGGAAGTCAACCGTTTATTCCAATTCCGGGACAAAGTTTTTTTGAATAAAGGGGAATCCATGCTGACCTATCAAGAGATTGAAGCGCTGGAACCTTTGTTCAACTTCAAACGAGCCGCTGAGTTTGGCGCAATTGGGCTTCGTGCCCTTGAACCCGACAAATTGCGCGACTACCTTCCTCAACGCGACCCGAAAAAGAACAAAGGCTTAAACTTGACCAAAGCAGAGGCTCATAAACAATTTCAAATCTTTAAACTCTGGATTTACGCTATGCTCAACCGTACAGAATTGCTCGAACTCGCTGGGCAGATTGCTCAAATACTTCTTCAATTTGAAGATGCTGGAAAAGAACGGGGCAAAAAAGTGAACGACCAACTCTCCGAAGAAGTCCAAGGTGCCACTTCGCTCCGGGTTTTTGTGGACAAACTTGGAGAGGTGCTTGCCTTGTTTCCGGCAGCAAGCGAAACCTTCCGCAAGACTGTGGACAATGCCGTGAAAATGCCTGGCGACCAGTTGCCGCTATTTGTAGCGCTCATTCGTTTCGAGTACAATTACCAAAAATACCAACCGAAATCCGACTAATTTCCTTCACAACTCACATCATCTCTAAAAAAATGGAAAAGAAAAAGTCTCCATACATCTACCTGCGCGTTCTTCGCCATGCTGAACACACTGTATTTTCGGTGCAAGACGGTCAAAAATTTTACTACGATCCGCAATACGGTTCCAAAATGGCATATTCAAGTGGTCAACAAGTGAAAAGAAGCGTCATGGAAGAATTGACCACCTTTTTGAACGTGCCGCATGCACCCAATACTTTTAACTGGGAAATTGATAAAAGCGGAAAAGCAAATCCAAAGGAGGTGCATTCACCTTGCGACCCTACTTATGTTGATCAACTTTTGGGTGGCTACATGAAAGCCGAAAGTGGCGATTACACCGTTAAACGCCGCAGTCCATTGTCTATTTCAGCCATGCGTCCATTGCACCCGAAACTTGGCGGGTTAGAAAGCAACAAGGAAAACCTGACTTTCGACCGGACTTCTCACCCCGAGGATCACATAGTGAAAGTGAGTCGGTTGGATGACAAGGGTAAGCGGCAGGAGCTATCTCGCGATGAACTTAATGACTGGCTGACAACTAACAAACGGAATCTGCCCAACCGCGTTTGGATCCCAGAGCATACCCGCGCTTCCGGCTTGTTCGTCTTCGACGTTGCCATTGACTTGCGTACTCTTTTCTGCGTTTCACTCAACCGCCTCGAACCGGAGTTGCACCCCGACATGGAGCAGAAACTTCGAGAGGCGGGCTGGATTGAAGGCCGAAATGCTTTTGGATCCTGTCTGATTTGTCCAAAGGAAAAGCGCGATGAAATCATCCCCGCGCTCGCTCACGCCCTGCTCAACTGGCGCATCACGTCCAACCAATCTCGGACATTCAGCCTCATGGAAACGCTGGCTATTGCCATGAGTGACAATGCCAATCAAATCGCTTACGCCATCCGGGGCGAACTCCGGGACGAACCCGTACAGGGCCAGCCTGATGCGGTGGTTAAATTGGACGAAACGACGAAATCGGAGTTGTTCATCACGCCGGTTTGCGGCGGGTATGTCGCCGGAGCGAAAGGTTCGGTTGATGCTTTGGATAACGCGGAAGATTATATGATTCAGCAAATGAAAGGCTTTAATTTTGAAAATCAGATCCCATCTAACCCATGACCCACTACACCCTTCAACTTCTCTCCGACCTCCAATCCGCCATCCTCGACCGTTGGCGCGTTTACCCGCCGCACTACTTCGAAATGGGCATCCCTGACCGCTGGCTCGACCCGCCAGATGGGTACGACGGGCCGCCGCGTGGCTTCGGGCATGACAATGACGACGACGGCCCGCTTGGCCTTCCGTGGCTAGACGATGACGACCCAACAGAAAACACCGCAGTGCCGCCCGAATCAGCGCAAGTCATGGCAAATCTGGATTTCGAGCGCAGCACATCGGAAATGGAACAATGGCGCGACGAAAAGCCGCCAGAACGACAGGATATGTTCTACCACTTCGGATTTGAGCCCGTGCAGTTCCCGCCCGCCGAACGGCTGAGCGACGAGGAATTGGACGCACTCACCCAAGCCCTGTGCCGATTGTGGGCAGCGTACAATTTTACCCCCGTGCTCCCCGATGCTGTGCCGGGGCGGCTGGTGTACCCACTGCTGCTGAAGCGCATGGAGGAACCGACTTTCGTGATGACGCGCGGGAATATCGGTATCGAGTTTTGCCATTATGAACCCTTGGAATGTCCTTGGGGATTGGAATACTGTACCTGTAAAGACTTCTGAAATTGTACGCCAAGATGCGTGAACAGACCTTCCAAGTTTTTAAAACTTGGAAGGTCTAAAACACCAACCTTATGAAAAATTACTATCCTACTTTGGAACCAAACACATTCTACCACATCTTCAATAGGGGCAACAACCGTGAAAACCTGTTTTTAAAGCCAGAAAACTACGCTTATTTCATTCAAAAATACGGAAAGTATATGTTTCCAGTCGTGGATACCTACGCCTATGTCTTGATGCCTAATCATTTCCACTTGATGGTACGGGTGCGCGGCAGGGAGGAGATGGAATCCTTCTTCAGAGAACACGGGAATCCAGACTTTCCAAGTCTCAAAGACTTGGAAAGTCTAAGCCCGCACCAGATTGTCAGCGAACTTTTCCGTCGTTTTTTCATGTCATACGCCAAGGCAATCAACAAACAGGAAGACAGGGTAGGCAGCCTTTTTCAAAAGAATTTCAAGCGACTTGTTGTGGATTCACAGGCTTACCTGACCAATCTTATTCAGTACATCCATGCCAACCCCCAGTTACACGGCATCTGGGACGACTACAAAGAATGGCCTTACAGTTCTTTTGCCTCGTTGCTCTCAGATGGAACTACTAAACTTCAAAGAACCGAAGTGCTGGGTTGGTTTGGTGGTAAAGATGAAATGATGGCCGCACATACTCAATACATGGAATTTAAAGGAATTGATCACCTTATTATTGAGGATTGATGGTCTCCAGACCTTCCAAGTTTTTAAAACTTGGAAGGTCTAAGCAGGGCTGGCCACCCATGCTTAATGGATTTTTAAAACCTAAAAGGCTCCATTCGTGATCGTCACTCAGACTTTCCAAGTTTTAAAACCTAAAAGGCTCCATTCGTGATCGTCACTCAGACTTTCCAAGTTTTAAAACCTAAAAGGCTCCATTCGTGATCGTCACTCAGACTTTCCAAGTTTTAAAAACTTGGAAGGTCTACCCAGAACCAAGCACTCCAGCCATGACCACCACCGCCACTTTAATTGCTTACCTCCACACCTGCCACCGCAAGCTCTGGCTCCACGCCCACGAAATCCGCATGGAACATACCAGCGACCTGGTGGCCGAAGGCAAACTCATCGGCGAGACGAGCTACGAACGCCGCTCCGACAAATACACCGAAATCCAACTCGAAGGCATCAAAATAGACTTCTACGACACACACAAGCGACTCGTGCATGAGACCAAGCGGGGCCGTTCCATTGTGTCGGCGCACCGGGCGCAAGTGCAATACTACCTCTACAAACTCCGACAGCACGGCGTGACGGATGCTACGGGAATCATCGAATACCCGGATTTGAAAAAAACAGAACCCGTGGCCGCGCTCACCGAGACCGATGTGGTAGCAATTGAAGCCTGGGAGGCCGAGGTGCAGCGCATTGTGGCCTTGGAACTGTGTCCGCCGGTGATTCATGCCAAAATTTGTCAGAATTGTTCCTTTCACGATTTTTGTTACGCGGCAGAGGAAGGATGATACCTGCCCAGACTTTCCAAGTTTTAAAAACTTGGAAAGTCTCCCGCCAACCACCCACATATTTGCCATGAAAGACACCTACTACCTCTTCAATCCCGGTCGCCTCGAGCGCCAGGACAACACCCTTCGCTTTGTGCCCAAAGACGATGCGGGCACAGAACTACCGCCGAAGTTTATCCCCATAGAAGGCTTGGAGAACCTCTATGTGTTCGGCAGTCTGGATGCCAATAGTGCGCTCTACAATTTCCTTGGCAAGCATCATGTGGCGGTCCATTTTTTCGATTATTACGAACATTATACGGGGTCGTTTCAGCCCAAGGACTACCTATTGGCTGGCAAAATGCAGGTAGAGCAAACCCGTGCCTACCTATCTCCTGCCCGCAGGCTGCATTTGGCCCGGGGATTTGTGGAAGGGGCCTCGGCCAATATGCTGCGGAACCTGAAATATTACAGCGGTCGTGGGCGCGATCTCTCTGCACATATAATGGCCATTGAGCAATATCAGACTGGATTTGATGGGGTACGCGATGTGCCCGCTTTGATGGGGCTTGAAGGCAATTGCCGTCAGACTTATTATAAGGCATTTGATCTGATTCTGAACGAGTTTGAAATGGGTGGACGTATGAAGCAACCTCCAGGGAATGAAATCAATGCACTTATTTCCTTTGGCAATATGGTGTGTTATACCCAAGCCCTCGATGCTATATATCACACCCAGTTGAACCCCACCATTTCGTTTTTGCACGAACCCGGGGCCAGACGGTATTCGCTTGCGTTGGATGTGGCGGAGGTATTCAAACCCATTCTGGTGGACCGTTGTATTTTCACGCTGGTGAACAAACGGGAGATACAGGCCAAACATTTTGACAATGCTGCCAATGGTTGTTTTCTCAATAAAACCGGTAAGCAGATATTTCTCAAAGCCTTTGAAGAGCGGTTGGCTGAAACCATTCAGCATAGAACCCTGGGTAAAAAAGTTTCCTACAAATACCTGCTCCGCTTGGAGTGCTACAAAATCAGCAAGTACATTCTTGGCATGGAGTCCTCCTACAAACCCTTCAAAATTTGGTGGTAAGGTCCTTTTACCCCGTTCTCCAAACTGCTTCCAGCACCTCGGCCCATGTACATTATCCTTGTTTACGACATTGGTGAAAAAAGAGTCGGCAAAATGCTCAAGCTTTGTCGTCGGTATCTGCATTGGATTCAGAATTCTGTGTTTGAAGGCGAAATCACCGACCTGAAGTTGCGGGAATTGAAACATAAGGCGCGTGAGATCATGCATCCTAAAACCGACAGCCTGATTATTTTTAGCAGTCGGGAAGCGCGTTGGCTCGAAAAGGAGGTAATCGGCCAGGAAAAAAACGAGTTGGACAATTTTTTGTGAAAACATAGAGAAAAGTCGTCGAATGCCCGGTATTTTTGCGCTACCGCCGTTCGACGACTTTTGGGGTTAAAAAAAGTCAAAATCATTGGTATAATATCCTTGGGAATCAGGTATTTATAGATAGTTGTTGAACGGCTTGCAATCGCACCATTTTGGAATTGAAACAGGCCAACGAATCTGTTTACGAGCAGGCAACCGGACTTGCAATCGCACCATTTTGGAATTGAAACATAATTTTGAACCGCTTCATATCTACATTTTTGTCTTGCAATCGCACCATTTTGGAATTGAAACTCTCTGCTGACTTCTCAGCAATATGCGCACCCATCCTTGCAATCGCACCATTTTGGAATTGAAACCAAGCGGAAGCAATGATTTTTGTTTTTTATTTTTCCTTGCAATCGCACCATTTTGGAATTGAAACAAGTTCCACAACATGGCTAAAAAAATTTTTGCCCGCTTGCAATCGCACCATTTTGGAATTGAAACTATGTTTGCCCCCCTACTTTCATCCGTACCCATACCTTGCAATCGCACCATTTTGGAATTGAAACAGGGCTTTTGAACCCTGAATTTTTTACCTATCAGCAACTTGCAATCGCACCATTTTGGAATTGAAACATGTCATGGCTACCTTGCTCGCTCAGGCCGACCTACTTGCAATCGCACCATTTTGGAATTGAAACAAGTAAAGGGGGGCTACACAAAATCATTGGACAAACTTGCAATCGCACCATTTTGGAATTGAAACGTAAAGGATGCAAGCGAGGCGGACAGCGTAGTTTATCTTGCAATCGCACCATTTTGGAATTGAAACATATCTCGTTTTTTCTTTCGGTGAAAAGGGCGGCAACTTGCAATCGCACCATTTTGGAATTGAAACTTGTCCCGCTGGGAGGGAGCCGAATTGCTCTCTTCTTGCAATCGCACCATTTTGGAATTGAAACGGGCAAACAGGACACGGCGGGCAAGTTCCCGGCACCTTGCAATCGCACCATTTTGGAATTGAAACATGTAAGAAGGTACGCCGTATCTAGGCAGTTTACGCTTGCAATCGCACCATTTTGGAATTGAAACAGTTTTAAATTATTCAGTGCTGCGAAATTCGTTAGCTTGCAATCGCACCATTTTGGAATTGAAACACGATGGTGGTGATGCAAGATGTGCGCTCTACGCCCTTGCAATCGCACCATTTTGGAATTGAAACCTGTGTGATAATTGCATGATCTTATGATTTTAATTGCTTGCAATCGCACCATTTTGGAATTGAAACTATTTTGCCCGCGCCCCAAATAGATTGTGCGGAGGCCTTGCAATCGCACCATTTTGGAATTGAAACTTGCCAATCTCCCGTATTGCAGTCCCTGACGCGCTGCCTTGCAATCGCACCATTTTGGAATTGAAACAAGATGTCCGATGTCAGAACCTTTGTTTTGGGGACACTTGCAATCGCACCATTTTGGAATTGAAACTGTCGTAAGATGTCAAGTGACTTACACTCCCTTCTGCTTGCAATCGCACCATTTTGGAATTGAAACTATTGCAACGGTGGGCGGCTCTTATTAGCTGCATCCACTTGCAATCGCACCATTTTGGAATTGAAACTTGCCTCGCGTTCTTCAGGTGTTACGCCGGGCGGGGCCTTGCAATCGCACCATTTTGGAATTGAAACTTTCTTCGAGGTCAATGTCCCCGCCCGCGAGGCCGACTTGCAATCGCACCATTTTGGAATTGAAACTAAAAACGGCGGGAACATTCACGGGCTGCACCTACACTTGCAATCGCACCATTTTGGAATTGAAACGACAGCGTTGTGGTGTTCGATGCAACGGAAATCGTTTGCTTGCAATCGCACCATTTTGGAATTGAAACTGGTTCGAATAGGCCGCGGAAGCAAAGGCCGCACCTTGCAATCGCACCATTTTGGAATTGAAACAGGCCGGACAGATTGCATTGACCAACTCGGCGGGGCTTGCAATCGCACCATTTTGGAATTGAAACCAAATTGGGGGTTGAAGGCATTGCCATTGCAGCGGACTTGCAATCGCACCATTTTGGAATTGAAACACGAGCGAGCGCAGTTGGTAGCGATTTTTGCAGAATCTTGCAATCGCACCATTTTGGAATTGAAACTTGTTTCTTCTTTTATGCCACGGTCAAGCCAATACTTCTTGCAATCGCACCATTTTGGAATTGAAACTCGGGAGCGAAAGCAATAACGGTGATTTTGATTGGCTTGCAATCGCACCATTTTGGAATTGAAACATTTTTTTTGGTTTGATCCTCAACTCGACTTATAAGCTTGCAATCGCACCATTTTGGAATTGAAACTTATTTTCGCCACAATTGCCGATCCGATCGGCGTTCCTTGCAATCGCACCATTTTGGAATTGAAACGGTTAGGTATGTCGGATTGCAGTTTGTTCCGCAACTTGCAATCGCACCATTTTGGAATTGAAACTCGGGAGCGAAAGCAATAACGGTGATTTTGATTGGCTTGCAATCGCACCATTTTGGAATTGAAACCAGTTGTGGGGGGCGTTTGCGGAACTTCGCCGTACCCTTGCAATCGCACCATTTTGGAATTGAAACGTTGGAACAATGTTTAGACATGTCGAGTTTTTTGATTCTTGCAATCGCACCATTTTGGAATTGAAACACTACTCAATTACTGTTCCGGGACAGGCTCTATCACCTTGCAATCGCACCATTTTGGAATTGAAACTGTTTTGGTCGTTCCTTCTGCGGTTATTTCTTGACTTGCAATCGCACCATTTTGGAATTGAAACACTTTTGCGCGCCGCACAGCGTGAATTTTCTTTTATCTTGCAATCGCACCATTTTGGAATTGAAACTGCTTTATAGGTCTGCGTGAACCCTCCGAATTTCACTTGCAATCGCACCATTTTGGAATTGAAACATTCACTTCCTCGCACTCGTTGTATTCATACCAGCCCCTTGCAATCGCACCATTTTGGAATTGAAACTTCAGGTCTTACAACCCAGGGCCGTCGCTACCAGCCACTTGCAATCGCACCATTTTGGAATTGAAACTAACTTTGTCAGGTCAAAGCGATTAAGCCTTGATGACTTGCAATCGCACCATTTTGGAATTGAAACTATCGCATCTGTCCTCGGTCACGTTTAGGCTGAGCCTTGCAATCGCACCATTTTGGAATTGAAACTCAGGTTGAAGTTCTGTGCCCGTGTAAGCGCACTCTTGCAATCGCACCATTTTGGAATTGAAACATTTGGTACAGCGTTCATAAAAACCATACCGCGCTTTCTTGCAATCGCACCATTTTGGAATTGAAACAACAAGCAAGAGGTAGAATCGGCCCGCGAAGATGTCTTGCAATCGCACCATTTTGGAATTGAAACAACGATCTGAAAGCCTTGTTTGCAAACGCGGTCTTCTTGCAATCGCACCATTTTGGAATTGAAACAACGGAAAACATTGCCCCCCGCCTCGTTGTCGCTCACTTGCAATCGCACCATTTTGGAATTGAAACACTATTGCTTGACAAAGTAGACTTCAAAGATGACGACTTGCAATCGCACCATTTTGGAATTGAAACAACTTTGACCGAAGGCACATCCCCCTGTCCCCATACCTTGCAATCGCACCATTTTGGAATTGAAACGGGGTACAAAAACGCATTGTCGGTTCTGAAGGATAACCTTGCAATCGCACCATTTTGGAATTGAAACCAATTGCACCGACCGCGCTAATCGCGCAAACGGACGCTTGCAATCGCACCATTTTGGAATTGAAACGTCTTTGGCAGCACTGTAAGACGACGTAGCTACTGCACTTGCAATCGCACCATTTTGGAATTGAAACTACCGAACTGAACACTATCCCCGCATTTTTCAGGTCTTGCAATCGCACCATTTTGGAATTGAAACACCCTTCAGGAGCGGGAGAAGGCCCATCGTGTTTTCCTTGCAATCGCACCATTTTGGAATTGAAACCACATCTGATCGCATAGCAACCCACCCGGCTATGCCGGCTTGCAATCGCACCATTTTGGAATTGAAACACAAACACGACGGCAAACGCCTAAACGCGGGCTAGATCTTGCAATCGCACCATTTTGGAATTGAAACGTCCTCAATTTGTTGTTGTCCCATGTTTAAAGTTTCTTGCAATCGCACCATTTTGGAATTGAAACGCGTAGGCTACGCCATGGGTGTTAGGGAGTTTGAACTTGCAATCGCACCATTTTGGAATTGAAACTGGATCGGAAGTTGAACGTCGGGGGGTTCAAATTTTACTTGCAATCGCACCATTTTGGAATTGAAACCTTATGTTGCAATTGCTTTCCCCGCCAGCACTGCCCCTTGCAATCGCACCATTTTGGAATTGAAACTTCCTTTCGTGCCCAAAACCCTTAATAGGGCTTTTTGCTTGCAATCGCACCATTTTGGAATTGAAACTTCAGATCGCAAGTGATGCGCCAGCCTCCTATCTCTACTTGCAATCGCACCATTTTGGAATTGAAACGCGGATTCTTTGAATTTTTCCCGTCCGAAATGTTGGCTTGCAATCGCACCATTTTGGAATTGAAACTCGCTTACCCGCTCGACCTTTGGAAAAACCACCTCGCTTGCAATCGCACCATTTTGGAATTGAAACATGGTAAGTATCTTGGTTTGTAGTGCCGCGTTCAACGCTTGCAATCGCACCATTTTGGAATTGAAACGCCGTTCGGCTTCAGCTTCAACCTTTGCCCCGTCCGCTTGCAATCGCACCATTTTGGAATTGAAACATCAAACAAAAATCATTCGTAATTATGGACTATGCGCTTGCAATCGCACCATTTTGGAATTGAAACAAAACAGGGACAGCGACAGCAGGCTCTACATTTACCCTTGCAATCGCACCATTTTGGAATTGAAACTGACGTCGGGGCGAGTGTTTGAGATGCGGGGTTCGCTTGCAATCGCACCATTTTGGAATTGAAACGAGAATGCGGTTGGGGACAAAGAAGAAGTCTGTAGTCTTGCAATCGCACCATTTTGGAATTGAAACGCGATACTTAGGAGAGCGGAAGGATCCATTTTTGCCTTGCAATCGCACCATTTTGGAATTGAAACTTTTGTACCTGCATCTGTCGAAACGGGGAGCATGCATCTGACAGACCGAGGTTCGTTTAGCAATGGTATGCCTTTGCGAAAGAGCGAGGGGGTAACCGTGGCGCGGTAATTGATGCCACACCAGGCTAGACATTAAAACTTGGCTGATCTCGTACCCCGTCGTACTTTAGCCCCGTCTAATCCACCTTTATGCCTGATTTTGTAGAAGATTACCGCAATACCATCGTCCAGATTGCCACGCCTTATAGCACAGGAACAGGCTTTTTTTTGCGCGACAAAGGGCTAATTGTCACCAACCACCATGTAGTGGAGGGAAATCGTTCGGTCGTTATTGAAGGCGCGAGGTTCAAAAAGCAACTTGCCCGTGTTCGCTACATTGACTCCAAGTACGACCTTGCTTTTCTTGATGCGCCGCAAAACGGGGGAGAACTCCCTGAAATTCAGCTTGGTACCGCCAAAATCTTGCGTGAACGGGATACGGTGATGGCCATTGGGCATCCTTTTGGGCTTAAATTCTCGCTCAAAAGTGGCATCGTGTCGAACACCGCCGAACTTATGAACGGCATCCCGTACCTCCACATTGATGCGGCACTCAACCCCGGCAATTCAGGTGGGCCACTCGTTGACACGGACGGTGCAGTGGTCGGCATCAATACTTTCGTCATTCAAAATGGGGATAACACAGGGTTTTCGCTCCCCGTACGCTTTCTCGAAGAAACACTCAGTCAGTTCGCTGAAGCCAGTTCAGACAATGCCAGCCGATGCACAGCCTGTCTCAACATCCTTACCGAAGCTACCGTTGAAAACAAGCACTGCAGCCATTGCGGCAATAAAGCAGAACTTCCTTCTACCGTAGAGGAATATGTTCCCTCTGGTACTGCCAAAACCATCGAAGCCATCATACACAACATAGGCCATGACGTAATGCTCAGTCGTTCTGGCCCCAATGCTTGGGAGATCAAGCAGGGCAGCGCTACCATAATCATTACCTATCACGATAAAACGGGACTGCTTTCTGCGGATGCATTGCTTTGTGAGCTCCCCAAAAAAGATATTAAGCCACTCTACGAATATCTTTTGCGCGAAAACTACTCCAATGAGGTGCTAACGCTCAGCGTACATGAGCAAGACATAGTGCTTTCATTGCTCATTTTTGACCGGTATTTGAACGACGAAACCGGGCAATCCATGCTCCGAAATCTTTTTGAGAAAGCGGATTATTACGATAACAAACTCGTGGAAGAATTTGGCGCAACTTGGAAACCTGAATGAACGAGGCAGTAGCCGAAAGGACGCTTGTTTGCGCTTATACAAACCAAGAAGGCATATTTATTTCACGCAACGACGCAACGTTTTAATTGCTTGTCTCTCAAAACGCTGCGTCGTTGCGTCATCGCGTGAAATAAATTTTTATCAAAACAATTTCACTCCATATAGTATCAGCCACGCGATGGCAAGCAATGCGGTAGCGATGACCACTCCACGCATTGCCCGCTCCCAACGAAGGCGACGGAAACGGCTGAGCATGAATAAATTGAGCGCGATGGCCACGATGGCAAGCGTGCGCTCCCGGAAGTTTTCGGAGAAGCCTGCTCCGCTTGCTGCACCTTTTATTTCGAGGAGCGAAAAGAGGTTGTAGAGCAGTAAAAAACCTGCTGCAGGTAAAAGAAGGCCATAAAGCAGGCCTACCCAGATTTCGTCACGTTGGAACATTTTTATGTTGGATGTAGGTGAAATATGCCCGCCATTGGGTTGCTTCGGCGCGTAAAAACGATGGACGCCGTGCCTTTGGCGTTAGAATTTTTTAGCGTTTTCCAATCCTTTAAGGGTTTCAATAGCAGGGTAATTGGTCAGGTCGTGCATGGAGGGAACAACAGAGATGTATCCGTTTTCCAATGCCCACACGTCGGTATCAGAGCCTGGGTCGCTGTTGGCAAATTCGCCGCTGAGCCAATAGTATGGCTGTCCGGAAGGGTCGCGGCCTTCTACCATTTTTTCAATCCATCGGGCATCGGCTTGCCGGCAAAGCCGTAGTCCGCGTATTTGGTCGGAAGGGAGTTTTGGGATGTTGACATTGAGCAGTTGCCCGTGGTTGAAAGGGCGCGCGAGCATAAATTCCATGACGTGCCGAACCCAGGGTTTAGCCGGCTCAAAATCGGCATCAAAACCGTAGTCGAGCAGGGAAAACCCTATACTGCGGATGCTTTCCAGCGAGGCTTCCATTGCTGCGGAAAGTGTGCCGGAGTAAATGATGTTGATGCTTGCGTTGCTGCCGTGATTGATGCCTGAAACGCAGAGATCAACGGGCCGGTCTTTGAGCACGACGTGCCTGGCAAGTTTTACACAATCAACAGGAGTGCCGGAGCTTTCCCAAGCTTCGATGCCTGGAAATGGATTGACTTTTTTGAGCCTCAATGGCTCGTGAATGGTGATGGCATGGCCTTTGCCGCTTTGAGGCGAATCGGGCGCAACAACGACGACATCGCCCAATGTGACAGCGACATCTACCAGGGCGCGGATACCGGGGGCTACAATGCCATCATCGTTTGTAACAAGTATGAGTGGTCTGGACATTTTGCAAAAGTAGCGTGAAAGAAGGATTAGGAGCGGACAAGAAATTGGGGTATTGATGCGTTTGTTTGCGGTTTTCAACGTATTTTTTGCCATCTTCCTGATTTTCAGGAGATTTTTTCAAAATTCTGCCATAACCTTGCAGGAAAATTTAATAACAAAGCAACCCTTCTCACCAGCAAAAATCTTTGCCATGAAACAAATCCTCCTCGCACTTGTCGCTTTTTTTACGCTCCAAATCCTCCCAGCGCAGGACGTCACATACGTCCTTTTCAACCGCGCTTGCATGAATCAGTTGGAATACCGCTTTTCATACCCGAATATAAAGGGCGAAAACGCAGTTTGGGCTTACTCTGTGAAGCCCAATGTGCAAGAGCATTTCCTTTTTATGACCGAGGGCGCTGGCCACTACTCACCCGAATTGCCTGAGGGCGCGGCGTCTTGCCGAGACCTCGACCTGGATGACGCTTTTGTCGCAAACATCAATCGGGGAGCGTTGCAAATGCTCATCGTTTTCCAACGTCAAAGCGGCGGTTATTGGCTTATGCCTGTGGAATCGGCCACGCTCGTGGCTCGAAAGGGCGCGAAATACTGGGTACGTGCACGGCAGAGCTCCTTCCAGTTCGATACGCTCCGTTTGGTGAACGAACAAAACCTTGCCGTGGCAGGCTCGCCAACGGCGGCTTATTTTTCTGGGGCAAAACTCAATAATTGCCTCATGGAATATTCCTTCCACTGCGAACCCGTGAAAGCTGGGCAAATCCGCTCCGACTTGCAGTTCATACCGGACATAGGCATTGTCAACGACCGCACAGGCAATAGCGCCTCGCAAGCCATGGAAAATGAACTCCAACTCGTGAAAGTGAACGGCAAGGCATTGGACGATTTTATAACGGAAGCATGTCCCGAAGGCTCCGGCAAGATTGCCATGTCGAAATACCAAAAGCCGGCAGCTTACGGCGACGGGAATTTTGAAGCCGACAAGGAGATCAGCTCCATCATGCAAAAAGAACAGGTGGGGGGACAATTACCTGCCACTTATTTCACCGATGCAGATGGCATCCACTGTATAGAAGAATGGGAAACTGGCACACACATCGTGCAAAAAGGCGAAAACCTACGCGCTATAGCCCGCACCTACAAAGTAACGGAGCAACAACTTGTCACATGGAACAAAATCCAAAACCCTGACCGCATCGAAATTTGTCAAAAGATATGGCTCAAACAACCTCCTGCGAGCCGTACTTCAACCGCGAATAAAGGTGTGAAACCCCAAGTGTACGACGCACAGCCCGAAACTGGAAAAACGGTAAAAATTCAAGGAAATACCCAGAGCCAAAAAGGCCTCCAGAAAGTTCAACCCCAAAAAGGCCTCACCCGAAAAAGCATTGACCCCAACGCCCCTGTGGAGTACGCATACGGCCCTGCTGACCTGAATGATTATGAGTACTTTGAGTCAGAAAAAACGGTCAAAACTGGTCGGCCAAAAATACACACGGTACGCCGCGGTGAATACCTGTACAAAATTGCCAAAATGTATGGCTGCCCCGAAGAGTGCATCCGCCATGCCAACGCAATGCCGCTCGAAGGCGACGAACCGCTCACCATTGGCCAGGAAATCATCATCCCGGAATGCAGCTGCACAATAGATGGCGAAACGTTTAAAAAAGCCCCCAATGCCGTCCCCTCAAAGACTCCTACAGTTAAAAAACAGACCAAAATAACTGAAAAAAAACCTTACGCTACTACTAAAAAACCTCGTGCCAGCATTTTAGACGAGACCGAAAGCCCTGCTGAGTACGGTTATGAGGACGGGTATCCGGAGCCAGAGCGTGTTAACAAAACCAACCGCTACGAAGAAACCTCCCTTTACGAGGACGAGAGTACGCGCACCAGTGGCAATAAAACCACTGGCACTAAACCCAAAAAAGGTGAAACGGCCAAGGTGCCGCTCTTCAAGGAACACCATGTCAAGCAAGGCGAGACGCTCAATTCCATTGCGGCTAAATTTCGGGTAGACGCTTCTGAACTATCCCAAATAAATGGTCTTACACCGAAAGAGGCCCTCACTCCGGGCAAGTTGGTTTTGATTCCAATAGAAGAAGATTAAATATTTTTGCTTTCTAAAGCACTGAATATCAATAGTTTTACAAACGAATAACATTTCAAAGTATACGAATGGCATAGATTTTGGCATTTAGTGGTTGTCGCACAAAACCGATAGCGACCCTCCCACTATGAAAAAGAATAAAGCACTTGTCACCATCTGCGCTTTTGCATTCCATCTTGCCCTGCTTTTTTGGGCGTTTCAGCAGATGAACTAAGTTTCCAAAATCAAAAATAAAAGAAGGGGCAGCCATACGGTTGCCCCTTTTTATTTTCCTATGCTCCAAACCGAAAGTCGGAGCGACAACTTGTCGCGGACCATCTTTCCTACAACCTCATCGTATCGAGCATCTCCAATTTGGTGGAGATTGTTCAGCCCATGAGAATAAACAAATGCCGGCTCCAATCGCAAACGCCCCACTTTGATTTCTGCGCCTAAACCAAGGTCGAGTGCAAATCGCTCTCTAGCGATTTTTATAAGATTGGACGATCTTTCTGTAAAATTCCAACCCATACGACCTCCAAAAATGATACAGCCACGGAGCGGAAAGTCGCTTCGCCGCCAGTTGGTCGCGATAAAATGGAGCGGAAGTTCTGCATCCAAAAAATGGAACCCTTGGCGCCCTTCATTTCGGAAATTGATTTGGTTTTTGGTGTACGAAGCCAACAATTCCGGTTGAAAATACAATCCCTTCAAAAGTTTCTTTCTGGCGAGAACGCCTGCCGAGACCCCCATCCCAAGCCTTCCTGATTGCACCGCCGCCTCTTCTGGTTCCCGAGTGTCAAGTGGTTGTATGCCCAATGACTGGGTTTCCATCCCAATAAAAAAACCGAGCGTAAAGCGTTCGTTTTCTTTGCTTTGTGCGAGTATTTGAACGGAAAACAACAAAAAAGGAAGGACGAAAAATTTTCTCATTGGAAAAGTATTGGGCATTAATGGCCAAATGGCTCAAATTGCAAAGGCAACAATGACAAATGACGCAACAACAATCCTCCCCATGACACTCATTCGCAGCGGAGGGTTGCCTTTAGGTACGTGGACACCGCTTGCTAGTGGGATGCCCGATTGGGCAGCACTGCTCAAGGCTGAGCAACACGCGGTGGAGCAACTGCTTCAGGTTTTTGATGCTGCGCTTTACACCTTGCCCGATTCGTCTTTACGAACCGCTGTTTACAATGCCAGAAAAGATTTTTTTCAACGGCGGAAACTACCTTCTGCGAATTTTGAAGCAAGTATTCAGGCCAACGAAGGTTTGACACAACTCCTTGAGGGTCTTCGATTATGGTATAATACGCAAGCAGAAAAGCAGGCCGCGGAAATCCTTTTTGAACAAAATCTTGCGGCCAACTACCACTGCCTCCAAGCCATCACGAAATCACACGACGAAACCCTTCGCCGCGCCCTGCTTTTTGCCAGTCATGATTTTCTCGCTGCCCTCCCTGCTTTTGCAGAAAAACCGATAGGATATTTTGACAAAAAAGACCGACGCACTGCTTTTTCGCTTTTGCAATACCTGACAAGAGCGGTGTTCAAAACTTCGCCTTTGGGGCGTTTCACCACGGTTCAGGTTCGGGATTTGCGAGCCATTGACGGGGTCAGTATGCCAGAAATGCCTTTAGAGCAGATAGGGGAGAGGCTTGATTCCAAAGTGCTCATTACGCCCAATGTGGCACTTTTGCCCGCTATTTATGAAGTTTTGCTGCGCGAACCAGCCTTTTTTCAATCGCTTGATGTTTCACTGAATCCTTGTATTACCTCCCCACTTCATGCCGAAAGCGCATGGCTTTATTTTGATGGTGAGCGAGAAGCGTTTCAGCAAATGGAGCCTGATCCGGTGGCCGAATTTTTGGTGAATCTACTGATAGAAAGCCAGCGGAAAATGCCGTTTCTGGAAATTATCAGCCATCTGGAAAAAGAGGTTGAAGCAACTAAAGAACAATTGCATAGCCTCGTTAACCAATTGATAGACATCGGTTTGCTGGAATGGCAATTGCCTGAAAGAGGTCTTTCGCCGGGCTGGTGTGCGGCACTTTACAACTACCTTGGCTACCTTCCATCCTCAGCTGTGCTGACTGAGGCTGCATCCCTGCTTCAATGGCTGCGGGCTGCTGCCCGGACGATGCCTTTCCAACCAATATTGGATGCCCAACACTTGCAAAGAGCGGCTGTGCAGGAGTCGAAGAAATTTCTCGAAAAACATGGCGGCGAGATGCCGCCCATCCCGCCCGAACAGATTTTTTTTGAAGATGTGGCACAAGAGCACATGGTTAATTTGCCTCAAGGAGTGATGGAGAAATTGGCAGGACAATTGGCCGAATGTTGGCAGCAAAAGGAGTTTCATAGGTTGCCTTCATTCCGGGCGCGGATTTATGATTTTGCTGAGAAGGCCATTCCTGATGGGACAGACATTGATTTTTTGAAATTCAGTCGGGCATTTTTGGAAGCCAATGAAGGCGAAGCGCAGAGTCAAAAGACACTCGCGCGGCGGATGGAGGGGGCACGTCACCGAGGCAAAGTCGGTGCCCTGCTCCAAATTTTTCAGGAAAACGGCGAATACAAGGCAGTGGTAAACGCAATGTACCCCGGTGGAGGGAAACTATTTGCCCGCTGGCTTCCGCTATTTCCTATGGAGGTTTCAGAAGCGATCAAAAAATGGCAAAACGCTGGAAAAGTTGGAACGGCTTTTTTCCCATGGCAAGGCTGGTCGAATGCCAATTTTCAGCCAGCGATTTCGGAGGTTTCAGTGGCTGTACCCGATGGCCGTGTGATGGATTCCAAGAATGTGCGTACGATTTTGCTCGGCAATTTGGCGGTGCGAAAAGACGCGCATGGTTTTCCACAACTCGTTGAAAAACAAAGCAATCAGCCGCTTATCTTCAATGACCTTGGGCTTGAAGCCCCAGAAACGCGGCCACCTGTTATGCAAATACTTTGGCATCTGGGTGTGCCAGCAGTGTCGTCAGAATCTTTGTTGCCCAAAGCGTATAGCAGTGAATTAAATGGCGGAATTCGCCGTCGCAGTCGGCTGGAATTTCAATCGCTGGTGCTGGCACGTGCAGCCTGGGAGTTGCCGCCAGAAGTTTGGGGGGAATTATTTTCAAGAGAGAAATCACAAGCCGAGCGAATTGGTATAGGCATTGCGGCTATGAAGGCTTTGGGCATTCCGCGCTGGTTTTTCGGGCAATTCACCGGGCAGCGAGAGAAGCCCCAGTTTTTCGATTTAGAAAGCCCAATTTCGATGTTGTTGCTGGAAAAAAATCTTCGTGGAGGCTCCGGCAATTTGCTTCTAACGGAAATGCTGCCCACGCCGGAGCAATGGTTGGGAGATAGGGTGGGGGAGTTCGTGGTGGAGTTTCAGTAGAAACTTTCTATTTTTCAATCAACTCAATCAGCCGATTCAAATCAGTGTCGTTGTCGAATTTGACCACGAGTTGGCCTTTGCCTTTTTCGTCGCGTTTAAGGTCCACTTTTGCACCGAAGAATGCTCGGAATTGGTCTTGGATATTGCGGAGGTTTTCGTTCAGGGCCTTTTTCGGCTTGGGCTGCTCGCCTTTGCGGCTTTCCTGATAACTGGCAATGAGTGCCTCTACCGCGCGAACGGACAAATCTTCCGCCACAATTTTCTGGTACACCGAGTTGCGAATGGCATAGTCATCTACTCCGGCGAGTGCACGGGCATGGCCCATTGAAATCTTGCTTTCTACAATGCCCTGTTTAATATCAGGATCGCTCTCGAAACGCAACAGACGGAGGTAATTGGTGATGGTGCTACGTTGTTTGCCCACCCGGTCGGATAGGTTTTCGTGGGTAAGTTTGAACTCCTCCGCCAAACGGCCATACGACACCGCTATTTCCCAAGCGTTCAGATCTTCCCGCTGAATGTTCTCGATCAGCGCCATTTCGAGCAATTCCTGATCGTTGGCGAGGCGAACATAGGCAGGCATTTCTTTCAGTCCGGCCAGTTGGCTGGCACGGAAACGCCGTTCACCAGAGATGATTTGGTATTCCTTATCGTGGATTCGGCGCACTGTAATCGGCTGGATAATGCCGTGAGCGCGAATACTGGAAGCGAGTTCTTCCAGGGATTCCTTGCTAAAGTTTTTTCGAGGCTGCCCGGCATTGGTTTTGATGTGCCCAATCGGCAGCTGGGCTACCGTAGTGGCCAATTCACGTACCACCTGTTCCGGATTTTCTTGTACGGCTTTTTCCAACTGTTTTGGGTTGCCGAGCAGGGCTTTGATGCCTCCTGTATTGAATTTTGCTTTTGCCATTGTTGCGTAAGCCTTCTTTTTTATGGTGGGGATGCGTTTCTGGGTTTTCTCCGAAAACCTCGAAACGCATCCCCACCATAAAAAAGAAGGCTGTGGTTTAGGTGATACGATGCGGTCGAAAACGAAAAGGGTTGCAGACAAATCTGTCCTTGTCGCATACAACCGTTTTTTAGTGGTCGTTTGTTCCTGTAAGTTTTTTTCTTGGGAGGGGGGGCTGCTACCAGTTTGGCGAAGCCAAACGAGGAGCAGTCCCCCCTCCCAAGAAAAAAACTCCCCCAGCGGCACTAGTTCCTCCTCAGAAACTCTTCTGCCAGGTTAAAAAAATTGACCGCGCCCTTGCTGGTCACGTCGTAAAGTGCCACGGGCGTGTGCGACATAGGGGCTTCGGCCACACGACTGTTGCGGTGGATAATTGTTTCAAAAACATAGTCGGTGGCACTGTTGCGCACTTCCTCTACGATGGCGTTAGCGAGGCGGAGGCGGCCGTCGTACATGGAAATAAGGAGGCCTTCCACCTGCAAATCGGGGTTGTATCCCTGGCGAATAAGGTCAATTGTGTTTTTCAATTTTGCCAGTCCCTCGAAAGAGAACATTTCGCATTGTACGGGGATGAGCACCGTGTCGGCGGCCACGAGCGCATTCACGGTGATAAGGCCAAGCGAGGGAAGGCAGTCAATAAAAATATAGTCGTAATCGTTGCGGAGTTCGCCGACCACCCCGCGCAGCACATACTCACGGTTGGGTTTGTTCACCAACTCTATTTCCGCGCCCACCAGGTCAATGTTGGAAGGCAGCAGGTAGAGGTTGGGCGTTTCGGTCTGGACAATGGCTTCGCGCGGATCAACTCCGTGTACAAGGCAATCGTAGAGGCTAACTGATTCTTCGGTGTCCACTTGGCCTACCCCTGAAGAGGCGTTTGCTTGTGGATCGGCATCAATGAGCAGCACTTTTTTCTCCAAAATGGCGAGTGAGGCGGCTAGATTGATGGCGGTAGTAGTTTTGCCCACGCCACCTTTTTGGTTGGCAATGGTGATAACTTTGCCCATGTCTTTTAGCATGATGTTTCGAGCGTTTGAATGCCGCACCTTGTGGCACAACGCGGGCAAAGGTAGTTGGGCGTGAAACAGCGCGTGGAACAATGGTCGAGAAGTTATCCAAGTTTTTTCCACAAGTTGCCAACATGTGTGATGGCGCTCCGAAAAGTCCTTGATGGTCAATTCTGTCAATGATTGAATTATCCCATTCCTCTGATAATCACATTATTCTACCTTTGCCGCTCACAATCTCGATACATGACTCCTGCTGAGCAATTGCTGAATGAGGTCGAAGCGCACATAGCCGATTTTTTTGCGCAAAATATCTCATCTGAATACGTTTTCCACGATTTGGGACACACCATCCAAACCGTGGCTGCCACAAAAACCATCGGAGAAGGTTTCCGACTGGACCCCCAAGACATGCTTACGGTGCTACTTGCGACCTGGTTTCACGACACAGGTTATGCCGAAGGGCCTGCGGACCATGAAGACCGCAGTTGTGCCAATGTCGCGCGATTTTTGGAAGGGAAAATTCCCGCCGAGCATATCAGCGAAGTACAGGCATGCATACGGGCCACCAAAGTGCCGCAAAAGCCCGAATCCTTGCTTGGCCAGATCATTGGTGATGCTGATCTGAGCCACCTGGGGATGGAAATCTACTGGGATCGGACGAGCCGTTTGCGCCAAGAATTTGTCCTCACTCGCGGCAATGTGATGAGCGACCAGGATTGGGTGGATTTTGAAATCAATTTCATGCTCACCCACGAATACCATACTGTGGTAGCGCAAGAACTTTTCAACAAGCGCAAAGCCAAGCACATACAACAACTCCTCAAACAAAAGCGCAGGCTCAACCCCAACCTGGCCCCTACGATAGATGAAATAAGCCTTCTCGAAGAAAAAGAAAAAACCGGCGACCTCAAAAAGGTGCTGAAGGAAAGTGAAAACGAGATTAAATCAGCTCGCTTTGGGCGTGGTGTGGAAACCATGTACCGTACTACCTATCGCACCCACACCAACCTCAGTGCCATGGCCGACAGCAAAGCCAACCTTATGCTTTCGGTCAACGCCATTGTCATTACCCTGCTGGTTTCCAACCTACTTCCCAAACTTCAGGAAGGCGCCTCTTGGAAAGTGATAGTCCCGACCATCTTACTAACAGCCACTTGTCTTGGCTCCATGGTCTTTGCTACCCTTGCCACCCGCCCCAAAATCACAGAAGGCACCGTGACCCGTGAAGCCATCAAACAACGAAAAGCAAACCTATTGTTCTTCGGGAATTTTTACAATATGAAACTTGAAGATTTTCAGTGGGGTGTAAACGAGATGCTTACTGATCCTGAATTTCTCTATACTTCCATGAGTCGTGACCTTTATTTTCTCGGCATTGTACTCGCCAAAAAATATAAATACCTAAGTGCCTGTTACAATATTTTCATGTACGGACTCATCATCTCTATAGCAGCGTTTGGCGTTGCTGCAGTGATGTAGGTTTTGACTTTGGACGGCTAGAAAGGCAGGCTGTCTTCCAATCACCCAATCACCCAATCACTCAATCACCCAATCACCCAATCACTCAATCACCCAATCACTCAATCACCCAATCACTCAATCACCCAATCACTCAATCACCCAATCACTCAATCACCCAATCACTCAATCACCCAATCACTCAATCACCCAATCACTCAATCACCCAATCAC
>Ga0163148_10000600_pt1 | contig 48867 bp, 41 predicted proteins | sample OliLakLV19MP7P2_FD_148606 | JGI IMG/M metagenome (GOLD analysis project Ga0163148, IMG submission 148606) | Freshwater microbial mat bacterial communities from Lake Vanda, McMurdo Dry Valleys, Antarctica- Oligotrophic Lake LV.19.MP7.P2 | ecosystem: Environmental > Aquatic > Freshwater > Lake >... | reverse complement strand
TGTATGAACAGGCTGCTTGAGAAACCGGTTGCAGATTGGGCGCGAAATAGGGAAGTTATCCACATGTGGATTCTTCCCCCTTCAACCCCCTTCTGCTACTACTACTGTGTAGACTTATTTTAGGACGGGACACGGTTACGATTCTTTCACACTGAGATGCTATATTTATCTGCATCACCCATGACAATTCAGGCAATTAATTCAGAACTGTGTAGTTTAAACCCCCACATGGCTCCTCCGACCCCTATCACGATCCATAATCTAGGCTGCACGCCCTATCAGGAGGTTTGGGAGCTACAGCGCAGATTGCAGCGAGCTTTAATTGATAGCCTAAATGACGGGCCATCCGCACAAGAGGCTCTTATAGTTTGCGAACACCCCCCTACGATCACCTTGGGCCGCAGCGCAAAACCTGGAAATGTGCTGTATTCCACGGAGCAACTTTTAGCTAAGGGGGTATCGATCTTCGAGGTCGAACGCGGGGGCGATGTAACCTTTCACGGACCGGGCCAGATGGTGCTCTATCCTATTATTAACCTAGCCTCGCGTCACCGCGATGTGGGGTGGTATATGCGGACCCTGGAGCAGATAGTTGTCGATGCCTTGCAACCTCTTGGGATCACTGGACTCCAGGTTCCCGGACGTACTGGAGTCTGGACTCACGGCGCGGAAACTGATATTCAAATCAACGGGTTAGGTCGGGATACTGGAACCCCCAACGCAAAGATCGCCTCGATTGGGGTACGGATCTCGCGTTGGTGCACGATGCATGGGCTGGCGCTGAATGTTGCTGATAACCGTGAGGGGTTTGCGCTGATTAATCCGTGTGGTTTTTGTGATATTCAGGTTACCTCTGTGGAGCAGGAGATCGGACGAGTTGTGCAACCTGGTGAGATGCTAACGATTCGTGATTCCCTGGTGAGGTGCTTTATCGCTACATTCTGCCAGTCCAGTCCGATTAGTTTAAGTTGATGTCTAATAATAGGGATGTGTAATGACTCGCGCTGAACAGATTAAGACCAGCTCTGCAAGATCTGCAAAGGAAGAACTGAACGGCGGGCGTAGGAACGGGGCTGCCTTGTCCCTCTCGCCTGGGCCTCTCTCAAACGGACACACAAAAATTCTACGAGATCCCATGACCAAAACTGAACTACTTCGCGCCTACAACGATATTATCCGCGCGCGTCTCAATGATGAGAAATCGATCGTCCTCTACAAGCAGAACAAGTGCCACTTTCAGATCGGCGTTGCCGGGCATGAGGCCGTGCAGGTCGCCGCGGCCCACGCTTTTCGTCCCAGCAAGGACTGGTTTTACCCCTACTACCGCGATATGGCGCTGTGCGCGGCTCTAGGAATGACCGATCGTGAATTCATGCTCAATGCTATGAATAAAAAGGCAGACCCTAATTCCCACGGTCGTCAGATGCCGATGCACTACGGCCACAAGGGTCTAAATATCGTTAATCAGAGCTCGCCAACCGGCACTCAATTTTTACAAGCCGTTGGGTGCGCGCTTGGTGCGAAGAAACGTGGACTAAAAGAGGTGGTCTATGTCTCCGCCGGTGAGGGAACCTGTTCGCAGGGCGACTTTCACGAGGCGCTTAATTGGGCCGCGCGCGAGAAACTTCCAGTAGTTTTTTTAATTCAGAATAATGAGTATGCGATCTCTGTGCATGTCTCGGAGCAGCTAGCTGGCCAGAGTGTCTATAAACTTGTTGCCGGATATGAGGGCCTGGCCCGAGAAAAAATTGACGGCACTGACTATGAGGCTTCGTATGTAGCAATGCGCAGCGCGCATGCACGAGCCCTACACGGTGATGGTCCATCGATGATCGAAGCTGACGTTCCGCGGCTCCAAAGCCATTCGATCTCTGACAATCAGCTTAAGTATCGAACAATTGAGGATATCGAGAGCGACAAACTACGTTGCCCGATAGCAAAGCTTCGATCGCTACTCATTGAACGCGGGCATGCCAGCAAGGCTGAGCTACAGGCGATCGATGCCAAAATAAAGGCAGAGGTCGATTCGGCGGCTGAGTGGGCAGAAGACCAGCCTGATTGCACCGCTGCCGAAGCACTAGGTCCGAACTACGTTCAACCGGAGCCGTGGCTTGAGGTTGAGGAAGGTACGGCGCAGGGTGAAGAGATCTACCTAGTAGACGCCCTTAATCACGCCATGGATGAGGAGCTCGCCAAGAATCCTGACGTTTTTGTGTTTGGCCAAGATGTTGCCCACGGCAAGGGTGGAGTATTCACGGTAACGGCGGGGCTAACAGCAAAGTATGGTATCGATCGTGTGTTTAACGGACCACTTGCTGAAAGCTCGATCGCTGGCGTGGCGATCGGTATGGCAACCCGCGGATTAAAACCTGTAGCTGAGATTCAGTTCGGTGACTACATATGGACCGCGATGATGCAGATTCGCAACGAGCTAGTGATGATGAACTACCGCTCCGATGGCGACTTCACCTGTCCAGCCGTAATTCGGGTTCCGGTTGGCGGCTATATTCACGGCGGGTGTTATCACTCGCAAAATATCGAGGCGACCTTTGCGCACTTCCCCGGAGTGTTCGTGGTCTATCCATCTAATGCTACCGACGCCAAGGGGCTACTAAAGAGTGCCATTCGCGGCAAAGATCCGGTGCTGTTCCTTGAACACAAGGGCCTCTATCGGCAGGTCTATGCCAAGGGCCCAGAGGGTGGCGCTGATTTCCTAACTCCGATCGGCAAGGCCAAGGTTGTGCGCAGTGGCGACGCGGCAACCATAGTAACCTGGGGGGCTTTGGTGAATAAAAGTCTATTGGCCGCTAAGGAGCTCGCTGCCGAGGGGATCGAGATTGAGGTGATCGACATTCGTTCAATCGTGCCCCTAGATATTGAGGCGATCTTTAATAGCATCCGCAAAACAAATCGCGTCCTCGTTGCACATGAGGACGTGCAGTTTGGTGGATTTGGTGCTGAGATTGCTGCACAGATTGCGGATGCTTCGTTCAGATACCTGGATGCGCCGGTCAAGCGGCTTGGGATGAAGTATGTTGCTGCGGTCGCGCACGCCGGAGTGATTGAGGACGCGGTTTTGCCTCAAAATGGAGATGTCCTGCGGGCAGCCCGCGAATTACTGAGTTTTTAGAATTTGAAAATTAGGATAGCGCAATGAAAATCGACATGGTGATGCCACAGATGGGCGAATCAATCGCCGAGGCTACGATCTCAAAGTGGCTTAAGAGCGTTGGTGATAAGGTCAATAAAGACGAGATTATTCTTGAGATCTCTACCGACAAGGTTGACTCTGAGATCCCCGCCCCCGCAAGTGGCGTTATCACGGAGCTTAAATTTAAACAGGGTGATGTCGTCCCTGTTAAAACCGTAATCGCGATTATCGATTCGGAGGGATCTGCTACGGCAGCCCAAGCCAAGAGCGCGCCGGTCGCAGCAGCAACACCAGTCGCCGCAAAGACCGCGGAGGTCGCGGCAGCAAAACCATCTGCGCCAGTAGCAAACGCCCATGCAAGCTCGGCCCACTCCTCCGATAAGTTTTACTCACCACTAGTTAAGAGTCTGGCCGAGAAACATGGCGTGGCTCTTGCCGAGCTAGATTCACTAAAGGGATCTGGCGAAGGTGGTCGGGTCAATAAGCAGGATTTCTTAAGCTACGTTGAAAAGCGTGGCGCTACACCCGCACCAGTAGCAACCCAAGCAGCAGCCCCACAGCGTCCGACCAAAACCGAAGCATCCCCACCTCCGATGGACTGGGGCGAGGACGGCACCAAGGTCGTGGTGATGGACAATATGCGTTCCGCGATCGCTGATCACATGGTGCGCTCAAAGCAGACCAGCCCTCACGTTTACTCAGTTCAGGAGGTCGATGTAACCAACATCGCCAAGTGGCGCGCTAAACACAAAGATGCCTTCCAACGCCAAGAGGGATTTAGTTTGAGCTTCACGCCGTTTTTCTTAGAGGCCGCCGTACGCGGGCTTATGCACTACCCAATGATTAACTGCTCAGTTGAGGGCCGAAAGATCATTATGAAGAAGAATATAAATCTCGGGTGTGCGGTTGCACTTGGCAACTCCGGCTTGATAGTTCCGGTGATTAAGCGCGCCGAGGAGCGCAATTTAGTTGGCTTGGCACGTGGCCTAAACGATCTAGCCCAGCGCGCCAGAATTAAGAAGCTGTTGCCAGACGATGTGGCCGGCGGAACATTCACGGTCACAAATCCTGGAGTCTTTGGCACAATTATCGGCACGCCGATAATTAATCAGCCACAGGTTGCGATCCTTTGTCTCGGCGCAATCAAGAAGCGTCCTGTAGTTATCGATGACATGATCGCAATCCGCGATATCTGTTACCTAACCCTCTCGTACGATCATCGCGTTGTCGATGGCTCGTTGGGTGGTCAGTATCTGGCATTCCTGCGTGAATACCTTGAAAACTGGGACATGCAACGGCCGCTGATCTGATGCGCGTAATTGCTGGGTCAGCCAAGGGTAGGAACCTACTATCAGTTCCGGGTGATACAACTCGTCCAATTCTGGACCGGGTAAAGGCGCCGCTCTTCGATATCCTGCGCCCACAATTAGCTGGCGCGCGCATGCTCGATATGTTTGCGGGCACCGGCCAGGTTGGGATTGAAGCGTTAAGTCAGGGTGCATCGCACTGTATATTTTTGGACCTAGCGAAAGCTGCAAGCGAAACTATTCGTAAGAATCTTGAGATTACCGGTCTGAGCAAACAGGCTGAAGTACGCCAAACCGATGCCTTTACCTATGTGCGAAATACCAGCAAACAGTTCGACATAATCTATATCGCCCCGCCACAATTCGAATCGCTCTGGATTCAAGCGATGCAGACGATCGCTGAGCGCCCAGAGATCGTAAAACCAGGTGGTAGAATTATCGTGCAGATTGATCCCAAGGAATACGAGAGCCTGACGTTGTCAGCATTTGCGGAATGCGCGCGTCGGAAGTATGGGAATACGGAGTTGGTGTTTTATGCGGGGAATGAAAACTCTTGATAACCGGCAACCGTTCACGCCTATGGCAATTCAAGATTCCTAACCGATTGGTTTTACAAAGAGCTCAGCGAGGGCAGCGAGCAATTGTAACCGTTCACGGGCATATAGCGGTTTGCAAAAGTCGCGAGCGATATAATAGCTTTTGTAAACCGCTATAGATTCGCTGGAAGCGAATCAAATCAACAACCTATAGCGATTAATATCAAAAGGCTTGCCAATTTTATTGGCACCGACTTTTGATAATCGCTATAGTTGGTCTTCCCTCTGCGTCCTCTGCGGTAAAAACTAAACTTTACGAAATTGCTTAGGGTGCATTTTAACCACGGAGGACGCTGAGGTACGCAGAGGGTCTGAACGGTTACGAGCAATTACCCCATCACGAACCCAGCCCTTGCGGAGATCTTCCGAAATATCGCGTCCTTTGAATACAAAATCGCATTTAGATCAATTGCACACTGGGCGATATGAGCATCTGGTGTCGAGACTGAATAACCGTTCATTGCTAGCGACGCTCTCAAGGCTCCAACACGTATCCAGTGTGTGATATCACATTCACACCAGGCTAGTTCCCGTAAAAACAGTTCAAGTTCATTGCGCTGAACCGAGCGCATTGTAGAGCTCAACAGCTCTGCTACAACAATTGGAGGAACATATACTCTTCCCTCCTTTAGGGCTATCTCAATACTTTCTTGAGCAACTAGTTTCTGCTGTCGGAAGTAATCTATCCAAACCGAGGTATCAACGACTATCACGCTCACGACTTACCTTGAGATCGATATTAAAATTAATTTTCCCACGGAGTTTTTGTGCTCGGGCATACGCCTGCGAGCGCTTAATAAGTTTCAACCCCTGTATGATAGTCTCAGTGATTCCTTGTCCAGTGATCTCAATCGCTTCGTTGAGCAGCTCTGATGGCAAGTTTGTAGTCGTGCGTTTGGTTCTGTTCATACGGCTATACTAACATGCGTATGAACCTCCATCAATCAACCCATAGTGGCTCGCCAAGGTCCCAAGCGATCTAAAGGACTTTGCAAGCGGCTAGGGCTTCGGCGTGAATCCTACAACGGGCTGAACTCATTCAATTTAATTTTTCACCACGAAGGTCACGAAGAGTACGAAGTTAAGCATCCGTTATTCAATGAAATCAGGGCTTTCTTCGTGACCTTCGTGGTGAAAACATTCTTACGCCCTGGCAAGCGGCTATTGGGTTAAAGATCCGGCCCCGCATCTGCCGATTGTATGTAGTACAATGTTTCAACTGTCTGGCGCGTACTTTTAAAGCTGTAAGTCAGTAGAATAACTATACTATCTATGCGGATATCGCTCCAGGTCATCGCCTGCGTCCTACTTCTCTGCAGTTGCGGATCCGGTAGTAGCAGCTCGGAGGCTCCTCCAACAACCCTGTTTGAGGGCTCAGTGGTCGATCGGAGCGGAAATCCATTGGCGGATGTCGAGGTCTATATATTCGAAACCTACGAGAGCTCAATTACTGACCAGGACGGCACGTTCTCACTTGAGAGCTACAAGCAGCTCCCGGCTGCCGGAATATTTTTTAAGCGTGAGGGCTTCACTAATACAGTGCAGATCGGAGCGATCCCCGACGATACCCTCGCCGTTGTTGCCGGATTTATGATCGATACTGAAAGCGATCAGGCCGAATTAATCGGGGTAGAATTTCAATCGATCTCTGATGGTCCTGTAGTACCCCCTACCCCGAATCCTGGTACTACACCGCAACCTGGCAATACTCCCGCTCCCGGCGGAACTCCTACACCGAATCCAACAGCAACCCCCAAGCCAAGCAACTTTGATGCAAATGGAAACACCACGGCATTTGGAATTCCAAAAGGCATGACCGGAAACATTAACAAGGGTAGCGCCGTATGGGGCGGACAGTGCGCTTCGTGCCACGGAGTTGAGAAGAAGAATCGCTCTTATGGACAGATTAAGAATTCATTCAATGTTGTGCCAACTATGCGCGACCTTCCGACGACAACGCAACAGATGGCGGACGTTACGGCTTACTTAAATCGGGGACGGAAGTAAGCTGAGGTAAAAACTAAGGTCTAGGCGGTTTCCTGTCGATAGGTATTAGAACCTTGCTTCTACGTTCCTTTCGCTTTTTCGCCGCGCTTTCGAGGGTTACCTGGTTTTACCGCTTTGAGTTTTTCGACTTCTAGCAGAAAAGAGGAGGAAAGCCCGGCAATCAAGCTCTCAACGTCGCGGACTTGATGCAACAAGGTCAAGATAGCGATGCCCTGCGGGACGCGGTCATAAACTACAAAATGCTGTCGGGCAGAAACCATCAGAAAGGGCGCTGCTCGTTGTTTCCGTAAAATGCCCGCCTCCGGTTTCGTAGCGGCCTTCTTCATGGCTGAATAGAGATCAACCATGTAGCGATTTGCAGTCGCTTCACCCCATTCTCGGCGCGAGCGATTGAAGATGTCGCGCAGGTCCAATGCAGCACGGCGGGTTAAATGGAAGATCGGCGGTTTACTCATCGCCAATCTTCACTCTCCTTTCGGTCCAGCGTTTTCATATCTGCCTTGAAGTCTCCCGAAGATGCGAAGCTTCGATCGGCAGCCAAGTCGCGATAGCCCTCGCGAATCGCATCTTGGGCGAACTGCCCTTCACGCCGCTCCATGTCACGGCGGATCAGGTCGCGGATATATTCGCTCGGCGTTTCATAGAGGCCAGCTTCTCCAACCATACGAGCGACAAACTCGGAGAGAGCTCCAGATAGTCGAGCATTGATGCGGTCTGAAGCGTTGCGTTCTGACATAGAAGATCTCCATTTTGGCAAGTTTCTGTATGGTACCTTTTTGGGCAATAAACGTCAAACAGGGGGCAAATATGGCGACAAAGTCGCGATAGCGCCTCACTTCCTGGTGCTTAAGCCGCACTTGAACCAACCAAGTAACAATCTAAACCGCGATCTGCCGAGTCTTTATTACCGCTGCTGCTGCTGCCGGAACGGCTCTCTCCCATGCAGAATTCCCCGATCGAAACTGCTCCAAGACCTCTGTGCTATCGATTGATAAAAACTCCGGTTTAGAACAATCCACCTCATCAACAGCTCCCGATTCCTGAAGGTATGTTAGCAGCAATCGGTTTAGTGGCTTTAGTTGCATCTCCTTGGCGGTAACTAACTCCGGCAGTAGCTCTGGATTAGGTGGCAATGTCTCAGTACCTGTTCGACCAAGGATGCTAAGAAACTTATCCTTTGTCATCGGATAGAGCAGCAACTTAACGTTCTTACGAAATAACCGTCCCATACCCTCAAGCATACCGCCGTCGAGATCCTCGTAGAACCTCTCTACAAATAGCTTGGCGATCACATCCACTCCAGCAACGACGACAACCTTCTCTCTGGTATAGCGCCGAAAGAAAGAGATTAACCGGTGAAACTCCGCATTACTTGAGACAAGCACTGTGTAGCCGAGCGCCAAGAGCATATCGGCGTGGTTCAGTAACTGCTCATCACGCAACTGCTCCTGGGCTCCCAAACTGTGAAGCGACAACTCACATAGGACGATCGGGTCCTTCTCAGTTTTAATATTCTTGGCAAAATAAGCCTTAGCTTGCTCAAGCATGTCAACATGTACATGGGTTACCGGTTGATACCGTCCGCGCTCAACAACGACTGCGCGCCCGTGCAGTACCTCGGAAGGTTGTAGTACGCGCCCATCGGGCGGAAGAATTACCGCATCGGCTAGGTGCTTGCGCACCAGTTTCAGACTCACCAGCCGATTATCAACGTCCTTGAATGCCGGGCCCGCGAACTCAAGCATATCGACCTCAATGCGGTCGATGGTTAGCCCGTCAAGTAAGGCCGCAATGAATGCATCGATGTCGTGGTGTAGGTAGAAGGCGGAATAAAGTAGGTTAACGCCAACGATCCCCAGCGCCTCCTGCTGTTGCAGGTTCTCTTTATCAGTCATGCGTACGTGCATGACGATGGTGTTTGGTTGCTGCTGTGGTGCCGCCTGAAATTGTACGCCAATCCAGCCGTGACACTCGTTGGTCCCCTTAAAATTTCTGGCTGATACAGTATCAGCAAAAACAAAAAATGTAGATTCGGCACCGCGCTTTGCGGAGAGTCGCTCAATCAGCAAGCTGAATTCATGGCGTAACATTGCATCTAGGCGTTCTCGCGAAACATAGCGCGTGGCCTTGCCATAGATCTCGTCACTAAATGTCATATCGTAAGCCGACATGGTCTTGGCGATCGTGCCCGCCGCGCCACCGACACGAAAGAACAGTCGCCCGACCTCTTGACCCGCTCCGATCTCTGCAAATGTGCCGAAGATCTTCTGATCCAGATTAATCAACAACGCTTTGCGCTCTGGGGTTAATTCTTCTTCGTCACTTATCGGTGAGGTGTTGGCCTGTGTCATGGGATGTTCCTCAATCCTATTTCAATAATTACAAACGACTACTTCATTAATCTTTCCCCTACCCTGGGCCTTTGAATTGATCGCTCGGCTTGCCAAAACATGCTCAACCCGAAAACCCCTATACAATTCCAAGACAAAGGGCGCTGAGGAGTTCGAAAGCATAAACTTAACACCCTTTTGATCTAGTCGTCGACAGAGCTCAAAAAGGGCCTGCTGCATATCAACGCCAAATCCATCGGCACTATAGCTAGTAAAGGATGAGGTCATACTCAATGGAACGTAGGGCGGATCGAAATATACGAAATCTCCCTCTTTGGCGTCCGTACAGGCATCAATAAAGTTGAGATCATTGATCGTGGTTTTGGATAACGCCCGATTGCAGTTCCGCAAGTTCTCGGCGTCCAGAATCTTAGGGTTCGTGTATCGGCCAAACGGAACATTAAAATAGCCCTTTGAGTTAACTCGGTAGAGTCCGTTAAAGCAGGTCTTGTTTAGAAATATTACCCGCGCTGCGCGCTGGGTCGGAGTCCAGCGTGCAAACTCCGGGGCACGATCTATGTTACGAACCGTGTAGTAGTACTCAGATTCGTATTTATGCCGGGCTAGTTCGGTGATCAGCCCCTCAACGTCACGCTGCACAACCTGATAGCAGTTTATCAATTCGTTGTTTAGATCAGAGATCTGCGCGTGCTCTGGCTGCAAAGCAAAGAAGAGCGCCCCACCACCAATAAACGGCTCAAAGTATGTGCCTGTAAATTTCGGGATGCGCGCTAGTAGTTCAGGTAATAGCTGGGACTTGCCGCCGACCCATTTTAGGAAGGGCCGAGAGTTTGACTCGTTGGCTAATACTAACCTTTGGCGCGGCATAACTTTCTTGTAATCGTGTATTTCTGCGTTAGGATATCTATATAGCGGTTTACAAAAGTCGCTAGCGATATAATAGCTTTTGCAAACCGCTATAGATTCGCTGGAAGCGAATCAAATCAACAACCTATAGCGATTGCATCACTCGCGACTTTTGCAAACCGTTATAGCAAACTGCTAACACTCTGGAATCATGGGATATCGGCTTTACGTGGGTATTTGGTGTCCGCAAGAAGGTTCGTTACGGATCGCGTGGTTCAACTGGCTCAAATTTCCGACTCCTGATCAGCCGTGCCAGCGGAGCTACACCGACCATATCACCATGCTCATTAAATGAATAAGCACCGAAAATGCCATTAAACTTTCCAGTGCTCAAAAAATGGCGCGGGTCAGCGGGACTCATTAGCGCGGCGTCCATCGCGCGAAAGGCTTCAAAGGCACTATAGAAGAAATAGTCAACGCTTTTGGGCGAGCCGTATTTGGCCAGATATTTGGCGTAAATTTTTTTGCCGGCGGCGGTAAGCACTGAATCAACAGGGGGCAACGCGACAACTACCACGCCCTCAGCTTCTATGCCGGCCAGTTCAAGAAAGGTCGGACTAACCATCGCGTTAGATCCGTATATGGGCAATTCAAGCGTAAGCTCACGCAATTGCTTCAATGGCAGCGCCGCAGTCTGCTCCGACTGAGAGACTATAACGAGCCCCTCAATGTTCCTAGATTTGAGGCGTAGTAGTACTGCTCGAAAATCGGCTGTATCAGAAAGATAGTCTTCACTAAAGGCTTGTTTGCCCTGGACGGCGAACTCCCCTAATAGAGCCTCCTTAATTGCTTGAGCATAATCGGTCTGTTCAGCCAAAATGCCGATGCGGTTGTGGCGCCCGGCGACCAATCCCGCCAACGCCACAGCCGTCTCGGAATCGCTAGGGCGTCCCCTGAAGATATATTCGCCACTATTTGAGAGTTCGGGCGCGCTGGCGAAGGCAAAGACCAGCTTCTGTCCACGCTCGTAGATCGGCGCAGCAGAAAGCGCCGGACCACTACAAGGCAGGCCAAGTACAAATTTTATTGCGCTATCTGCCACAAACTTATGGGCGATACTGGCAGCCTCCCGCGGTGAGCATCTATCGTCTTCAATAATAAATTCGTAGCGCCCTTTGCCTAACTCCTCATTAGCAAAGAGTATGGTGTTTTTAATATCCATTCCGTAGGTGGCCGCTGGGCCAGTCAACGGCACAGACAGGCCGATTTTTATTGGTGCTGCCAGGCTGGCACAGGGCCACACGGCCAGCACGGTCAAACTCAGCATTAGAACAGAAATAATTCGGAACATTGAAACCTCCGTTGAAGCTCTTTAGAACTATAGTATTTATCAAAAGTCGCTACCAATTTTTTTGGCATAGGCTTTTGATAATCCCCATAGTTTTTGCAGACAGCTACTCAATTCCTCTACAGAGCGAACAGTAAAATCAGGCTCCTCTCGCACAAGCATCTGCTCGGGCTGAAAACCCCAGGTTACTGCAACCGTGTAGACACCTAGAGACTTGCCGGACCGAATGTCACTTACAGCATCTCCAATCATTACCGTCTGTTTTGCGGCACAATTGGTAACTGCCATAGCTTTCTCGATTTTATCACCCTTGGCGATCTCCGATCCTGCAAAGATCAGGGGAAGCTCTAATCCAACCCCAAGAAATGCGCGCTTTATGTTCGCTTCTGCATTAGAGGTAATTACAGCTACGGAGTGATCGGCGGTCAGATTTGCTAGCAATTCTTTCATTCCCTTAAAAAATGGACTTGGTGTTGGATTGGCACAAAGCTTCTGAATCACGCCTAATTCGAACTCTTCTAAAAGCTCTTCATGAATGCCGATCTGCCGACCGAAATCCTTGAAAGTAACATTTTGTAACGCATGAATATCAAGCAACCCTGGCTCCCTGCCACTTCGCAGATCAAGACGTACTTGATTAGAAGCTGTCAAAACATCTTGCAATGAATCAGATATAACACCGTCGAAATCGATTGCAATTAGCATAGTTAGAAGATGTTATAGGCTGGCGCTTGTTTTGTAGACAGCCTCTTTGTTCTGCCGGACAACATGTTGGGAGTATTGTCATAATGCGGTAAAAGAAAGTGGGCTGTCTGCAAGGATGGTCCCACCAAAACTACCGCACACTCGGCTCCTCGGTCTCCCTCTCCGCTGCAACCTTCCCCGTAACATGATCAACTATCCATTTAGGATCCCACCATTCTCTTGGAGTAACCGGAACGTTATTCAAACGGTACTCAAAGTGTAAGTGATCACCACCAGCTAATCCGGTCTGACCACTGCGGCCGACCTCTTGACCGGTTGTAACCTGATCGCCGGCCTGCACCGTCAGCGAAGATAAGTGACCATATAGACTCGATAGACCCAATCCGTGATCAATAATCACTGTCTCGCCGTAAATTCCGAACTCACCTGCAAATAAAACGGTCCCGGAATTGGTTGCCTTCACCGAATCGTTATACACAGAGGCTAGGTCCAATCCATAATGGATTGAGCCGCCTGCCGGATTGCCATTCAGGCTGTAAGCACGTCGTTCGCCAAAGACTGAGGTCGTCGCTGAGCCCATCGGCTTGATAAAATCGCCATCCCATTTTTTGGGAGTGATCTTGCCGTAAAGCATCTTCTTTAGCTCATCCTGAAGCAGCTCTCGGTAGGTTTCATTGACTAGCTTAAAACTGGCTATCAAGGTTGGTTCATCGGCGCCATCTAGCTGTGTCTCAGTTGGTACGGTCGCCTTTGAACGTCGACTATAGCTTGCTAGTAGATCGGGGATTTTGCGCTTAATGAAATCAGTTGTCAGCTTCGGCGTGACATCTGAGCGTCGCGCGGGTGCGATCCTAAAGCTTACTCCTACCTTACGTATATTACCGGCGGCATCTGTGGAATACGCTTCAATCTTGTCTGTAGTTCGCTCAAACTCAAGGGGCAGCGCAAAGAGGATCCCATAGAGATCTCCCTGATTCGCCAACGCCTGGTCAAACTCGCTAAGCTTGAAGGCCGGGAAATTAATGTTGGCGACGTTTAGTCCGACGGAGGTTAGATTCTCATCGCTGGCTCGTACAACTAACAGCTCAGCTCCACCTTGCGCTACCACATGCTGCAGCGATAGAACCTCAATTCTTGGCATTCGTGAGTCGATCAGTAGTTCGCGCTCTGCAACACTCGTTGTTCCCCAAATTCCTGAGCTAGCCGCTGTGGCCGCAATCATGGCCTTGCCATCTACAAAGCCGTCAGCAGATTTTGGTATCGGAATATTGAAGACCTGCGACAGCTCGTTGGAGGTCGGCACAACCTCAAGAAGGACTTTGCGTTTCTCGCCCTGAATTGCGACGACGGAGAGTTTGCCTGGGGGAGATCTTTCGTGCCCAACAGTTATCGTGGCACTCGCAACACCATCTAATGTCAGCGGCTCAGAGATTAATATAGTAGGTCCGGTTGTATCGAAAACTGTGCGTAGATATGGAAACTGGAAGAAGGCGCCGCCAATTGCAACGGCTAGGATTAATACTAGAGCTATAAATTTTTTCATGTGGAACTAGTCGCCTTTTTTCACTAATAGCGCAAGATTTGTAAGTAAAGACGGCCTGTAATCAGCTGCAAAATTTAGGTACTAACTACCTTAAGGTAAGCGTTCACGGGGGGTGCAAGAATCATCGCAAACTAACAAATTGGGTGCATTTTTATCCGCTGGAAGCGGCCCCCGCGAGAGGCGGGCTTTCGTGCGAAGCACTGTAAGACCCAATAGCTGATGCGAACCAGTGAGCATCTGTCCTATTCAGGCGAAGCGCAATCGGCCCTAACATGGCGGAGGCGAGCCAGCGAGCGTCCGATTCCATCATACAAGTAACCGTTCACAAAAAATGCCCCGTTTAGGGGCGACAAGAAAGGGGAACAGGTCTAGAAATGCAAAACAACGAAAATAATTAACCAAATTCCTGCAAATTTATCACCCCCCGTGAACGCTTACACCTTAAGCTAATACCTCCCCTACTACTCGCTCCAACTGACCAACCATATAGAACGGCAACGAAAGCAGCTTAAAAGTGCCACTATCCGAACGATGATCCGAACGATTCGTTAGTCTATAGGTCACCTCAGAGAGATCGGGGATATTTTGCGAGAAACGTATGGCTAATCTTGAGTCCTTGCTTGCCATAAACTGATGAAGGGACTTAAGGACGCCAGCTGTGCCTGATTTCACTTCAACTGGAAAGATATCTCCCCTAAGTGCGATTAGAAAATCAACCTCGGCATTGGATTGCTTGGCTTCACGTAACCAATAATACAGCTCTGGTCGCGTCATGGGGTCGCCAAGAGCAAGCAGGTGTTGGGCGATGAACTGTTCTGCAAGCTTGCCATCAATCAACCTAGGTGATGTTAGTTTTAGAGATATATCTCCGTGCATATAAGAGATTAACCCACAATCGAGATAGTACGGCTTAAAGATATTAAATTTGGATTGAGCACGTAGAGGTGCTGCGCCACCTGAGGCATGGTATGCCAATTCTACGACCTGCGCCTTATGTAGTAAGAAAAGTGCCCGTTTAATATCGGTTGATTTTGCATCGGGATCTACATTCGAATACTTTATCTTCTCGCCAATTGACACCGAGACATGGTCAAGCATTTTTTGTAACCGCAGAAGCTCAGCGCCCTTGGCGTACTTAGCAAAATCATCCCGATAGGTTGTCACTATCGAGCCTTGAACTTTGCGCATCGCGGTCAAGTCTTTGGTACTTAGGTAGACATCTGCGGCTTCGGGCATGCCTCCAATCAGAAGAAAGAGGCGATAATAATCAAGGAGACGATCGTGTGCTACAGCGGAGAACACTCCATCACTCATTCTAAAGTTTTTTAAGTAATCGAAGAGTACCGTCTCGCCTGCGGCTATGAGGAATTCCTCAAAGACTAAGGGGCCCATAAACATGTATTCAACTCGCCCAACCGGCATTGAGTACTCATGATCGCTCAGGGAAAATTCAAGAAGCGATCCTGCAGCAATGATTGGTAATCCGGGGGCTCCCTCAGTGATGTATCGCAGCGCTTCTAGTGCCTCAGGAATCGCCTGAATCTCGTCAATAAAAAGAAGCGCCCCGGGCGTATCAATATTTCCTCGACCGATTACAATCTGAAATTCTCGAAAGATCTTCTCGGCATTATTCGAGGCTAGTACCGACTTCAATTCTTTGTGCTTCTCAAGGTTGACCTCATGCAGAGTAAGCTTGGCCGCCACGGCAAAATCACGAACGAGCGTTGATTTCCCAACCTGCCGTGCGCCTCGTACGATTAGCGGCTTTCGCCGAGCATTGCTCAGCCACTCAGTTAGATATGATAGCCGTCGTCGATACATTCAATTGGACATATTATGGGGTTGTTTTAGGGATTACAAGCCTATTTTATGGGGTTGTTTTAGCGGTTTTCAATAGATAAGCTATCTGGGCACTAAAAATCTACGGCTGTACCTTAAACACCTCACCCGACTCATTCAGGTACAGACGCTGCATCTCGGTCAGATTAAATGGCCGTGAGCCAATTCGACCGAAAACACTCACCTGATGGCCCGACTCATCAACGGCGCGATCGCGGTCTAGTGGCTTGGAGATCGCCATCGCTGGGCCATCAGTTTTATGGTGCGCAATAACTAACGGCTTCACCTCTGGTGAGAAGCCGTAGAATGTTGGCACGCGCTCAGGGTCGGTGAGCTGGACTACCTTTAATCCGTTCCTGCCGTCGGCTAAGTAGGCAAAGAGTGATGCATTAGTGGTGGCGATCTTTACATCGTTTAGATCATTTACGCGGCCCTGATCGTTAAAGACCTGATAGATACGCGGCCTCTCTGGGCGTTCAATATCTACGATTACTAGCCCCTGCGAGCCGCCAGAGACATAAGCGTATGTGCGTGCGAGGTAAACCGAGCGGGCATCATCAAGCTTAACCGATGCTCCAGGAACCGTTCGTGGTTTGTCCTGATTCGTAATATCAATTACATGCAGTCCCTTCGCATCAGTTACAAAGGCGTAGCGGAACTGCACGGCGATCGATGTCGGTTTATCGAAGGGCAGCGAAGCTACTACCCGTGGCATCATCGGATCATCTAGATCGATAAACACTATGCGGTCCTCTGTGCCGATAATTGCGCGCGTTCCGGCCAGGGTTATCGTGCGAGCGCCTGTTAATACACCGTCGGGATTCCAGGTCAGAGCACGCTTCAGGAAATTGTTGGTTGGGTCGGCATCCGCTAGGGTATCAACGTTAGCCAAAATTAGTCCCTCAACGCGATCAACTATCAAAACATAGTGATAGATCGGATGCATCGGCTGCTCTAAGTTCTCTGGTAACGCTTTGCGAAATGGTGCAATCGGCATCGATGTCGGCAGTACGAAGGCGGTCGCATCGGTTGAAGGGATATGAAGGTCCTGTCCTAACGGCGAGACCGGCGAGGTCGTAATGCGCTCAGAGAAACCTTTGTTGGCAATATTCGCTACATCATAAACCCTAAATCCGGCACTACCAGCGGTCGTGTAGAGATACTCACCGCGTAACTGGATCGCGTTCGTACTTCCACCAACACCATGGTGATAGTGGATAAACTGCAGCGCCTGACCTAGCTCCTGGTGCTTTGCATAAAAATCTGGATAGGCGTAGCGATGCAGGTAGCTACCGATTACGGCCTGGGGCTCGTCCCATTCAGTAACCTGTATCCCCTCAAGTCCCGCCTCGCCGGTCGCAACGTAGGCGTGAAAGCCCATGAAATTGACGAAGTTTGTGCCGAGCAACAATAGCTGCGCCATTATCGCATTGTTATCATTCGCTTGTGATACGTGGCAGTCGACGCAATCCTTGGTCTCTGTGGTCCGCACAGTGTGCGGAAAGTGCGGGGCAAACGCCTGTGAGCTAAATCCTGCGGCCGAGGTCGGTGGCTGCTGAACATAGATCCGTTGACGATTCACGTCCATTGAACTTAGTACCAGCGCGCTCGACGATCGTACTGGCACGATCTTGTTGCCCTTTGCGGGTCCATGCAGCCCAATCTGGTACATATCATCACGCGCAACCTGCGGATTATAGCTGGCCCAGTTGCGGGTAACCTTACCGTCATAGTGGTTTGAGTCCTTCTTCCAATTTGCCTGAATTGGTAGGTGACAACCGCCACAGCTCGTGGCCCATGAACTGTGACATGTAAAACACGACATCTTTTCATTTGCATGAGCCAGGAGCTTGACCTGGTCCTTCGTAGCATCAACCTCGGCCAAGGAAACTCTGGAGTCAGTTGTATCGCCCTTATCCAAACGCCCGGTTAACTTTGCGCGGGCCGACTTAGCGCTAAAGTCCGCACTACTAGGATCTACGCCATCACGCACCTGCTTCACTCGCCACTCCATTCCCGGATTCACACTTGAGCGTTGATAGAGCTGATCGCCCTTCCAGAGAAAACGTGAATCTCCGAACGGAGTGCGCATTAGACTTAGATCAGTACCGCCGACTGGCGCCGCGGGACCTGACGTCCGCAAATTTGCCTTTGCATTAACCGTTCCGTGGCAGTCCTCACAACCGATCTCGACTGCATGAGCTACTTCACCATATATATTTCCATCGCCGTGAGAATCGGTCCCAAAATGACAGTCGCTACAGTGCATCCCCTTATCGACGTGAATGTCCGCCATATGCACCGCCTTCTTAAACTTTTGCTGATCATCTGCGCCGACTAACTTGCCCTTGGCGTCCAGCAGATTGCCCTTACGATCGCGCTTAAAGATCGCCCGAAAGTTCCAACCGTGTCCGTGATAATCTGCAAACTGAGTATCCTTCAGCTTAGGATTAAGTTCGCTGACCTTCTCTAAGAAATCGCGATCGGTCCACAGTCCGCGCGCGGCAGCCTCCTCGGGATTGTGCAACATCGATCGGTGCATTTCAGAATTCGTAGGATATTTCTGCTCCTTGGGCCACATTGCTGGAGCGTCGGATTCATAATCCCACATCGTATAACCAAGGAATGAGTTCACAAACATATTTGGTTGATGCATGTGACACACCATGCACTGACTAGTGGGAATGGCTCGTGTGAATTCGTGCTTTAGGGGGTGACCCTTTTCGTTACGCGGGATCGTCAGATCGGCAGATTGACTAGTTCCCTTATGACCAAATTTTGCGTAGGGCCCCGAGTGCCGCGGGTCACGATCATTAGCGTAAATGGCATGACAGCCGGTGCAGCCACTACTTCGGTAATCACCGGCATGATCGTTTGTACCCAAGAAGGATAGATGGGGATCATTAAGTCGAGTCTTAAAGATATTTAACACCGGCACTGAGATTCGCGCCCCGGTTCCTGGGCCACGGTTTGATGCTCGCACATCGGGTCTGCCTGAATCCTCCAACGGATTGGGCAAGCCAACCTCGGCAAACTGACTCTTAACAAAGAGCCCCCCGCGCTCAAAAATTCTAAAATTATCCCCCGGCAGCGTCACCTCCCACTGTGGCAGTGGAAGAAGGGTAGCCAACACACCCATCGCCTGCTGTGCGGCAGTCGGTGGCGGGTCGGCGGTAATCGAACGCGCAATGCCATCCCGTCCATAGCTCTCGCCCAATATATAGCGCTTAAAAGGCAGTATGTTGTTGTTGTAGGAGGCCCCACCGAACAACATCGCGGATGTAGTCATTAGGCTGCGCTCAACGGCGTGCACGATCTTGGAGTGACAACCGCCACACGTTTCGCGTGCGACGCGCAGATCGCCAGGATTAACAAACTTAACGAACTCCGCGGATTCCTTTAGAAGCGCTGTGTAGCTGTTCTCTGGATTTGCAGAGCTTGCCCAAACCTCGGGGTTCGCGGGGAGTACATGCGCACTGCGCTTTAATTGCTCATACTCAAGAGACTCCTTAGCAATGTTTGTTGCCCGCACCGTTGGATCACCGCCGTGACAGTCTGCACAGCCGAGGATTACACCGGGATTCTTGTGCATGGTTGGGGCATCGGTATCGATGTGACAATCGCGACATCCCAAGCTCGCAGCTTGCATCTGCTCCAGGCTCATCCCGGGCCGAATCGGAGTTGGCTCATCTTCAGCGTACGCTAAATGAGAGAATGACAAGAGCAACAAGGCGAGAGCTAGAAACTTGTAGACACTGGCTATCATTATGATCAAAGCACAGATCTGATTCTGCACAACCAAGGGCACAGGGGTGCATCCCCCTTCGTATCCTTCGTGTCCTTCATGGTGAAAAATCATCTCAACTACTTGCCACTCAGTACTGCAAAATTAGATTGCTAAATACGTCATACAAGATTCCGTCCCCATACAGATTCTCCAAACCATCATCCGGAAAGAGCGCCGAGGCACCAACACGAATTAACACGTTGTTGTTTAGAAAGGGACGATACAGCAATCCAGTTGAGAGATCATAGCCAATATTGCGCGAAAACGATCCGTCCTGGCGCACAACCTGTAACACAGCCGTATTATCAAATTGCAGAAACGATAGGTTATTAATCAGCTTAAGCTTCGGGGTTAGCTCAAAATCAATTCCCAGATTGTACATTCGCAATCCTGGGTTGACGAAGTTAGACTGCCCCTCGCCCTTACTTGAACGGAGGTTAGGCAGTAGACTGAGGTTACTCTTCAATGGAACCCCGCCGCCCCCGATCAATGGCAGATTCAAGCGCTGCCAATATCCCAGATCGCCACCAGCAAAGTTTGGATTATCTGCGATTGCATCAAATCCGGTCGCCGTTCCATCAAAGGGATCGCTATCGCCCGATGCCCAGAAGATCGAAGATCTATAGCGTATCCAATCCTGATCGTACGAAAGTTCAACCGCTGCCATCCCAGCACTTACATTAACCTGGCGTTGAGCGATTGCGTTATGCGATTCGCTCCCAGTGACATAATAGAACGCCGAGGTTGTATTAATCCTGCCGAAATGCCCGTCCCCAGCCAGACCAAAGTAAGTATTGTAAACATTCTTCGAACGCTCATCGCCGATAGCGGCTGGACGCACCAGAAAACCGTTATTATCGTAGTGATCTTTGTTATTGCCGGCGTTATCAATTCGGTGGAGGACACTAAACTGCATCGTATGTCCGAAGGCGATCGCGTCCTGAAGGTAAAGATTACCAAGAATAATATCCTCATGCTTCAGATCAAAGGTATTAATACCGCTATTGGTGTCCTTATCCAATCGTGAGAAGTAGGCTAGATTATACTGCCAAAAATTATTGTCGTAATTTCCGAAAAAACGGGTTCCTAGCGCTTCATCAGCGAAGACAAATCCACGAAAATCACTAATAAATCGCTGAATACCTACGCGTGATGAGACAAAATCATAGCGATCAGTCAGGTTTGCAAGATGCACATCAACAAATAGCTCGTTGAATCCAACATGTTCGTCCGTGCGATCGGTGCCACGCCCTGGATCGGCGTTCAGAACTCCTGTCTCCTCAACGCTCACATAATTAAAGTTAAAGGCTGGCGTAACACGCAGCTCAAACTCGGGAGGCTTAAAGCTAGTATTGCCCCGAATGAGACTGAACGAGGTAATAAGATTCTGCGCCCTGATGTTCTGATTGCGACTGCCAAATGTGTCATTGCTACCAGGATGCTTGGTAGACTGCCCGCCAACTGGAAGCGGTAATGTGCGGCGCTCCAACAATGTGTCCGAGATAATCGATGCCTCAAAAAACCACTCGTGGCCTGGGGAACCAAACACCGGAATATCACCCTTAAGAACATTTTGGTTATAGGGGTCAAACCATCTCCCGGCATAAAACTGCCGCCAACGATCAGGGATCGCGACAAAATCAGGAGCCGAACTTTGGATGTCTGGTACAGACTCAAAAATGAATGGTGAAAATTCAACGGGCTGCGGATCGGAGCCCGGGCGTTGGCGGAAGACGGGTTGGGGGATGACGACCCCGTCTTCCGCTTGCGTAGGTGATGAGAAGATAGATAGCGCAAAACATGCGATAGCTAATTGGAAGGCAGCTTGCGCTATATAGTTTAACCCAAGACTTTTACGTCCTCTGCTGAGGTCTTTTTTGACCACAGAGGATGCAAAGGGAATTCCCGCTGAGCTCTTCGTGTCCTTCGTGGTGAAAAAATCCCCCATAATGAGCGATCGGTTATACTCGGATAGACTCTTGCCTTAGAACCCTTCGCATACATTCTGCTCGTTGCTTCCCACAAACGGCCCTTCAGGACAGTTTGCGTATCGTAGTCTGGTATTTTTTTCCGGTGTTGTAAGAGTGTCAGCGCGGATCGGAGTCGGTGCATTAAATCCTGCTACCGGATCGCCAATCGTTGCGTGCCCAGCGAACTGCAAACCGTTTGCGCTAGCACCATAGAACGCAGTCATATCGTCCTGATCAATGCCATCTCCAGAAACTCCGATGCCGCCGATTAGGGTTGCACCTCGATATAATGGAACACCTCCAGCAAAGATCTGTAGTCCATTAGCTAAGCGGCTTCCAAAAACTGCCCTGCTCGTGCAGGAATCGGGGAGACTAGTGGGTGCTGCTGGAACCCCGAGAGGTGCAACTAAACGCTGAAAGACAAGCTCGAGCTGCAGGCCAGTATTGAATGGACTCCAGCTCGGTTCACTAGTTCCTGGGAATCCGTACGATAGCGGGCCTGGTGAATTTCCATTTATTCCATCTACAAAAAATGGCCGCGCGAGATTCCCGATCGAGCGTGCCCCAAACGCGGAGCCAGGAAAATCCACTCCTAGAAACTGTACAATCTGAGCACTCCAGTCGGCGAATGTTCCTACAGAGTTGTTAGCTCGCGCAGCAGCTAAGACTGAAACAACATCTGGAGAACTGAAGAAGGTCGCCGTGCGTGCCTTCTGCAACGAAACATCAATTCCAAAGATCGGAGCATCTTGCGAGCGGATGAATCCGAGGGGATTACCTTGTGTATCGATGATCCAGATCGATACCCGCGCCGCCGAATCAAGAGGACGACGGATTGCAGCGCGGGTGCGTGAGGCCGTTAGAAGCGCCGAATCTAATAAAGCATCAACTTCGGTGGCCGATAGCTGCGCTCCGCCCGGAAGGGCCGATCCAGCACGCGTTGGATAACGTGCTGTGCCGTCCTCGAAAACGAGGGAGCTAGCGGCTACTCCTGCGCGAACGGTATTCAGAATTCCGGAAGCCGCCGTGCCGAACGTCGCCCCTGATACAATAGTTCCGGCAGTGAATTCTGGGATTGCTAACAAGTTGCTGGTATTGAGAGCCGCGGGTGCTTCAGGGACTACCAGATCATCGTAACCAAGATCCGTGTACCTCAACGATCGCCCCGCCACATACATCTGCGACGCTACCCGCTCCGATGGTGCCCCAAACCCAACACTTGCCGCTAATGCGACACGCTCCTCGATTGGGTCGTCATAGTCACGGATATCCAGATCAAGTGTATAAACCCCATCAATCTCAACGCCGATCCCGCCTACCAGATCGCCCTGCTTATACAGCGGAATGCCACCGGGATCAGCGGCGAGCCCCAACGGTAAGGCCCGTGGCCCCAACTGACCACCACGCGAGATCTTAGTACCCGCCGGAATACCTGCGGCCACTGTCGCGTTTCGTATTGTGATGTCAGAACACAGCAGCTGAGAGAACTGCACCCCCGATAGTGGCCCACCAGGCGCATTTTTCTCACCCGGATTGAAGTTCTCCTGAATGATCTGGCTGGCAGTGCGGGTAGAAAATCCGTTCCCTTGACTACTTAGATATGCGCCCGTTCCGGCCTTTGAGATCACCGCCAAGGAGGCCGGAACAGCAATGCCCTCGAGTCCTCCCTGCGCGCCGTTGCCTCCGGAGATCATTGTTGTCGGTGTCGCGCCAGGCATCTGATAAACCGCCAAGACATTTCCTACGCGATCAACTACAGCAAATGTTCCAGCTGTCGCTAACTGTGTGGTTGCGGCTACCGCTTGTTCTAAGATCTGAGTAACATCAGCTGTGCTCAAACTTTGATGGGTGCAGGCGCCGTTGCAATCAAAGTTCGCCGAGGTATCGCCGTCATCGCCACCACCAGAGTCTCCGCCACTACCACCGCCCCCACTACAAGCGGCCATAAGCAAACAGAGCGCTGCGATATAGAACCTGTTTGCCTTGTCGCCCTTCACCGTGCCCCCTCAATTATCTGTTCAATAGTGCGCTTCTTGCTCTCAGGCAACGCGCGCGAATCATGGTATGAGTGACACAGTACACAGTCACTAGTTACCTTACCCAATGTTGAGTGTTCAGCGTGACATAAGCGACACTCTTTAATTGAGGGCAACAGCACATCAGTAGTCGATTTAGAGTTGCGGGTATTGCTGTGACAGCTTTCACATGAGACCTCCTCGTGTGCCCCGTGACTAAAGATCGCTGCTGGCATCCAGGTTTCGGGAACCTGCGGTGCCACAACAGCATAACGGCTTGAGTTCATAATATCCCGATCCGGGCTAGGCGGTAGTTCAGAGATCTCGTGGCACAGTTTGCAGGCCGTACGGGTGAACAGCTCGGCTTCAGCGCTGCGCGCTGCTTTCTGTACCTCAGCGCGGGTGTACACCCGTTGATCACTAACCGGGCGAGGTTGCGAGCCGGGCTTTTGGCGGACTCCATCGGTATCCACGGACGGACCATCCGCTAACATTAACTGCGCATATTGTGCGTAGAGGAATTGATAGACCTGATCAGGTTTTGCGTGCGGCACTTCAACACCGGCCAGTCGCGAATCAAACTCTAGGGCATGACAACTTTGGCAATTCTTCACCATTGAGACGGCCTCTAAGGTACGACCATCAGAGGCCAAAAGATGGCAATCACGACACTGCAATGTAACGGGGCTATCCTTACCGCGAATATTCTTCTTTAGATGAATCTGGTGATTCAGCTTAAGTGGTGTTGTGTCAACTAATCTTTCCTTATCTTCGAGACTAACCCTCGCGGTCTCCCCGGCGGCATTAGTTAAGGACACCGAGAACTCTGGATGTTGGCTCCAGCTCACTACATTCTGCATTTTGGTATCGACGTGCACCGCCTTAAGGTCAGCATGACACGTTGAACACAACTTGGGTTGGCGCGAAATTAGTGCTGAATCACCATTATGCTCGGCGTGGCAACTGACACAGCTCTGATTGATCACATCGCGATGTGCTGGAGCGGCCTTAACAAAATCCTCGGCATGCTGGGATAGTTCGTGGCAACTTTGACATTTTGAATCGCTAATCTTCGTAAAATTACCGTCATGACACGCCGCACACTGCTTCTCCAACATCTTGTGCTGCGATGTAAGGGGGCCGCTACTCCAGGGGTCCTTGCGACCAGCAAGCAATGGCACTACAGCAACGGCTAAGGCTGTCAGTATTATCGCTGACCACCCTAGCGTTCGCATCGATGGCAGCATCCGACGCAGATCGAGGCTAACTACCTGGTTCGCTATTCGCTCCTCTGAAGACACGGGCTGTGTTTCATCAATCTGTGCGGTTAGTTCGAGAAGATCGCCGTTAATCGCTGCTGTAAACTCATGATTAGCCAAACGCAAGAGATCGCCGGTGGCAATGACATGGCGCTTGATTAACTTTCCATCGACCATCACTCCGCCTAAGGAGTTCAGATCCTCAATAACAAACGTGTGGTCCCTCCAGCTGATCTGCGCGTGGCGCAGAGACACATCACGCCCATCCAGGATAAGATCGCAGTCTGCGCCGCGACCAATCAGGACCACGTCCTTCTCGAAGATCTGCCCCACCAGCTCAGATGAGCCGTTCTGGGTTCGAGTATGACGCAGTAAGCGGACCGTCATTTAGCTACCGATACATGAAAACAATTACAATATGTGCAGCAACGCAAACTACCAACGCCAAAGAGAAAGGTAGGTGCACCCACAGCCATAATTTTAGAATCGTCAGTAACCGCACATCCTGCTGCAAACGCAGGCCAAGTTCACGCTTACGGGCGGTCAGGCTGACGACCTTTAGGCCGTCGCCCTGCTCGCTACTATCTAACTTCGCCAACAGCTCTGAGGTAGAGCTCGAATCAAATTTAGGTACTAGCCGTCCCCGGCAACAGGTCCATAGGGTCGGCTGAATCTCAAAATCCGCTGCACGTACTAATTTTAGGAAGTCATCGCTCTTCCCTTTACAATGGGAGCTAATGTCGCGTGAAAGGCGTTGAATACCATCAAGAAGCTCGCTGGAATGCCCGCCACCGCGATGCGCTGCGATTAGTGGTGCAAGTCGCACATAATTGACGGCCCCATAGATCCCAGAGATCACTACGATCAACATCAAGAGATAGGCCAGCGAGTGAATGTTCCAATCGAAGGCGAATCCAGCATGTAGCGGCACGACGATCGCCATTGAAACACCCAGCCAGACATGCGCAGAGAGACAGCCCTTAAGGGTGTTACTGCTTGTAGTATAGGAGCGCTTACGTACCCCAAACCACATCAGATAGAGGATCGCAGCGGTAGCGATGAATCCATATATATAGCCAACCCAGGTCGATCCGCTTCGGCCTCCTATAGGTTGGTCAATAAAATAGACCGCCGTAAGAATGACGATTGCGATCAGGTTTATCCAGAACCAGCGATATCTGCGGTGCGAGAAGAATGTCTCCACTATTGCGACTCCCCCTTCTCCGCCAAGAGGCTTAAAAGGCGCGATGGATTTACGCGCATCGCGGCTCCAGTTGGACACGATCTAACGCACGCTGGGCCACCGTTGAGGTGCGCACACATGTCACATTTCCCGGCCTTCTTAGCACCGCCAGCTTTGTGGGCGTGCTGACGCTTCAGCCCGAGTAACCGCAGTAGAGAAAATCCTCCGTCATCATCCTCATCATGCTCGGCAGAGACCATCTGGATAACGCCATACGGGCAATTGCGTACGCAGTTTCCACACCCGATGCATGAATCACGAATGACTACCTCGCCATTCGGCTGGCGTGTCAATGCATCCGGGGGACAATCCAACATGCATAATGGGTTTTCGCAGTGCCGACACGAGATCGGGATCTGAATCGAGGCAAAGCTGCGACCACCTTTGCGATCGAGCCTGGAATATCCGTGGTGCGTCGCCGCACACGCCGCCTCGCAGTTGTCGCAACCGATACACAGATCTGAATCTATCAATAGGAAATTATCGGCATCGGTCACACCCTGAGCCATCACAAAGTCAAGCGTAGCGCCAACTTGCGTATCGACAGTTTTGGTAATGTTCTCGACCTCGCGAGCTCGGACGATATTTTCAAAGCGCTGCTTTACCGCAGGATTACTGGCTAGAAGCTCCAAAAAATCCGGCTTCGCAATTGCAATTACTTCGGTCGGCACAAGTGCTGAGACAGTTGCCGAGCGCGGCTTAGTCTCAGAATTTAGTAGCGCCATTTCACCCACTACATTCCCAGCCGGAACATAGGTCTGCACAACATCGCTTCCCGCGGCGCTGCGACGCGAAACTTTGACCGATCCCTTGCGAATCACATAGAGGATCTCTCCGGGGTCACCCTCTTTAAAAAGCACCTCGTCCTTCTTAAATACTTTATGTTGTGCTCGGGTCACTAGCTGAGTAAGGAATTTCGGATCAGCATCGGGAAATACCGAGGATTCAAGGGCGCGCTGCAGAAATGCATTATCAAGCTGCTGCTTTACACTTAAAACTGCGGCGATCAGCTTTAAGATCTGCTTGCGCGGGCTCTCAAGCAATATCGCGTCCTCGGCAACACGCACCGTCGCTGCCCGGCGACGCCCCGACAACAATCCCATCTCACCGAAATAGTTACCTGGTAGGATCGGAATCTTATGGCCAGATTCCAACTCAACCTGAACTGACCCAGATACGATGCTATAGAAGGTATCGGTATAATCGTTACGTTCAAAAACGATCTCGCCACTCTTTTTGACGTGCACCGTTGAATCAATGATCAGTTCGCGGAACTGCGGCTCACTCAGCTCCTTAAAGAGCGGTAGCGCCTCAAAGATCATCGCCAGATTGTCATCACTCTTACCTGGCAACACACACAACTTCTCGTCAACCAAAACCTGGTCCGCGGGCTCAACGGGATTGCCGAGGATATGCTCAATAACTTCGTAGCCCTGATTAATAGCCTGCTTAATCAGCGGATATCCGATCAATGCCCCGAGGATAAATAGTCCCGGCACATTTGATTCATAGCGCTTACTTACAACTGGTACAGCGTTGGGATCTGCGCTCGGAAATTTTATGCCGATCGCCTCTAGGAATTTACGCGGTAGGATTCCACCAAGACGCGCAATCACGTGATCGCAGGCGATCTTTATGTCTCCCTCGGGGGTCTGAATATGGGCAAAGCCCGGCTCTAATCGCAGCGTTTCAGAATTAATAAAATGCTTTACCTTACCAGAGCCAATTGCATCCCAGATCTTTTTATTATTGGCCTCCTTGGCGCGTGGGAACTCCGCAGTACGATTGAGTAGTGAAACTGTATTATTATCGGCAACACCAAGGGCGTTCTCGATCGCCGCATCACCAGCACCAACAACCAGGATATTCTTACCGTGAAAATCGTCCGGGTCCGCCAGTGAGTAGGCGACCTGACTTGGATCTTCTCCGGGAACCTCGAGCTTACGCGGAGTGCCCTGAACCCCGATTCCTAAAACAACGTAACGGGCTGTGCAGAGTAGCTCCTTGCCATGAATCTCAAATAGATCACCGACTTTTTTTACAGCCGTTACTTCAGCCTTGAGAACGTTAACAGCGCTCTCGGAAATTGATCTATCCCACCCCGCCAAGACCTCTTCGCGACTGCCAGCGTCAAACGGCACATGCCCCCGTAACGGCAGCTTGCCGGGCTCGGCCATAACAAGCTTGCGCTTCTGATAGTCGAAGATCGTGTTGCCGATCTCGCGTCGTTCGATCAGAACGTGCGACATTCCATGGCGTGCGGCAGATGTAGCCGCGCCCAAGCCCGCTGGGCCAGCACCGAGGATCGCTACTTCGAACTGATCTGCCATGAATTATACACTTACATGCTTGGCCCGAATGGGTTTAGCATACAATCCAATGAGATGGCACTGGCATCAATATGAGTGCTAAATAAAAGTGCCTAGAGCCTATTGGGCCTATTAGGAATCAACGTGAGTTGCAGACGATTATTTTTTTTGAGCCTGCGCACTACGATCGGTCTGAGCGTGGTCCAGCTAGCGGGCATTACAAATAGTGTTATTGCGCAATCCAATCCCCATCCCGTAGTGCTTAACAAGTTCATGGGCGTTGCCTCCTGCGCATCCTCGAACTGCCACGGCGGCACTTCGCCTCGAGATTCGAGTAATGTGCTGCAAAACGAGTATGTGACCTGGTCAAAGAACGATAGCCATTCGCAGGCCTGGGTAGTGCTCACCCAAAAAGACGCGCAGAAGATCGCTGCAAATCTGGGGATCGCCGCACCAGAAAAGGAACCGTGGTGCCTAGAGTGCCATGCAACCTATGTTGAGGACCAAACTAAGTTGAGTAAGGAATTCAAGATTGAAGATGGCGTTGGTTGCGAATCATGTCACGGTGCCGCCTCGGGATATCTCAGCTCGCATACCGCTGCCGATACTACACATGCAAAGAACCTTAAGGCTGGGCTAAGCGATCTGAGTCCGCTTTCTGCTCGCACGCATCTCTGTCTCGACTGCCACTTGGGGTCGGAGGATGCCTCAGTCAATCACCGGTTAATGGGTGCTGGTCACCCGCGCTTAAGCTTTGAGCTTGATACCTTTAGTATGCTGCAACCGAAGCACTGGGTCGTTGATGATGATTATCGCTTGCGCAAAGGCGACTATAACTCAGCGCGTGCCTGGCTGGTCGGTCAAGCTGTAATCGCCGAACGCACACTTGAACAGCTTGGCTCCGAGAAACGATCAAGAACCAACGGCATGCCAGAGTTCACCACCCTTACCTGTTACACCTGCCACCATTCGCTAGGACAGGAGCAATGGAGATCGCGTGACTATGACGGGCACCCCGGTGAGCTGCGATTAAATACCGCTTCATTGTTCGTAGTTGAGCAGGCGCTTCGCGCGCTTGGAGATAGTACTGCCGATCTCCTAAAGCGTCAGATCGTCGAACTGCATTCCGCGTTTCGCGAACACAACGTAGCCAAGGTCTTACCAGCAATTGAAGAAACCGTTAGAGGAGCGCGCCTGAAGTTTGAGAACCATGCGTTAGATAACTCGACACTTAAGTCACTATTAAAGAGAGTCGCCGAAAGTGGCGCAAAGGTTCCGCACCTGCAATACGAATTCGCCGAGCAGATTGCGATGGCACTCTCAAGCATTCTCGCCGCTATGCCCGATGCGAACTACAAGGTAGCGTTACAGTCCGTTTATGATTCACTGCGATCGCCAGCGGATTTTAGGGCGGAGGAGTTTACGAAAGCCTGTGCGGAGTTTGTTGGGAGTATTTAACGCACGCACCAAGGGTAACCAATAGGGCGCATTTGATTTTTCGGGACGCCCCTTGGCCGGAAATCTCACCTCAAAAGTAGCGCTCCGGCTGATTCGAGAATGGGCCATTCGTCATAAACATCAATTGATGGTAAACTGGCGTCTCCTTGAACCTATAGCGGTTTGCAAAAGTCGCGAGCGATATAATAGCTTTTGCAAACCGCTATAGATTCGCTGGAAGCGAATCAAATCAACAACCTATAGCGATTAATATCAAAAGGCTTGCCAATTTTATTGGCACCGACTTTTGATAATCGCTATAGCACTAGCCCCACGAGCTTGTACAAGTTGAGATTGAAAGAGATGCGCGCAATTGCATTACAGCGCACCATCCAAACCCTGAAAGCAGCTCGATAGATCAGCATAGTTTTGATCTCCAACTTGTTGGGTAAGGAAGCGACCTCCGGGCGTAAGCACTCGCAAAACTTCATCTGCTACGAAAGCTGTATGGCGATTAATTACGAGGTCAAAGCGAAAATCGGAAAAGGGCAACGATGCATCGGTAGCTGCGAGGTAGACCTGTACATTCAAAGGAGCCAAGCGTTTCTGAGCTACATCAAGATTTGGAAGATATCCTTCGGTAGCACACGTTACAGCAGGGAGCGGTGATAGCGAAGCTAAGAATTCCCCGCCGCCAGTGCCCAGATCAAGCATCGCCTGTGTAGTGCGTAGCAATGCCTGAACACGCTCAGTATAACTCCAGGGAAGGTCCGCTTGACGGAACCGATCTTCAATGAAGGAGAAGTCCCAACCGGAGAAGGGATGATTATTGGCTTCATTGATCAGCTGTGCAAACTGCGGAGTATTCATAAGGGAATTACCCAAGACAAATTCTAAAGACACATGTTCAATGGCTAGGATGTCACTAGGCGACGCGCGTGTGAAGATCTGCTATGCCGCCTGGGTAGCTTGTTACCATGTAGTCGAATCCGAGCGCCACCAGAATATTAAACAATATGTCGAAGGGCACCTATAGCAATTATCAAAAGTCGCGAGCGAAATAACCCGAAGGAACCGTACCGTTCCAACGTAACGGCCCGTTGAATCCGAGTCGCATGCGCCTTTTATAAATAGCCAAGTCGCCATGCAGTATTTACCTTTATGGCTGTCACTGAAGTAAGGCTTCCGCATGATGCCAATCGTGATCCACTAGCCTGCCGTTCATTCACCGCAACTAGGATTGCTCGTGTTCTAGTTGTTTAGATAAGCGTATAGCTCGTGGGCTGAGTGGCTCTAATAGGGCAATGCGCAGATGGGGGCGATTCGTGCTGGTTCTTTTATTGGCACCAATTTTTGTAACTGGTCACCAAGAGTTTTTGCAAATTTTACTAATTCGCACATTTTATAATAGCATTCCACTCTTCGCTAACCTGGGATCCTTTCTTGTCAGCCCCTGATCGGGGCAGGCTTTTCTGTGACCAGTTACTTGAAGTGGAACCTAACACTCGCTGGCTCGCGTCAGCAATTGGGGCTTAAAGTGCTTCGCACGAAAGCCCCGCCCACCGATTTGCTTCCGCCTCGGCTCGACGACCGGCTATTTCCAACTACGCGCCGATAACCGCCGAGGCGAGACGGCCGCAAATCGACCCCTGAGGGGTGGTTGTTGCTTGCTGATTCTGTTTTGCTTAATGACTATAGCGATTATCAAAAGTCGGTGCCAATAAAATTGGCAAGCCTTTTGGTAAGCGTTCACGGGGGGTGGGTATATTTAAAAACTTTTGGAGAATTGTCTCATTTCTTGACATTTCAATACCTATTATCCTTTCTTGTCGCCCCTAAACGGGGCATTTTTTGTGAACGGTTAAACATATGGTCAGACACTCGCTAGCTCGCGTCAGCAATTTCGGGCCTATTGCGCTGCGCGCGGATGCCCGCCCATCCGGGGGCCGCTTCCAGCGGATAAAAATGCACCCAATTGATTAGTTTGCGATGATTCTTGCGCCCCCGTGAACGCTTACGCCTTTTGAAAATAATCGCTATAGGTTGCTGTTTTGATTCGCTTTCGCGAACATGCGACTTTTGCAAACCGCTATATTTGTTATCACGCACTCAAATTCTAAGAAACTTTTGAATTGATCTTCCGATACATTGAATAGGAGAACAATTCATGTCGCATATTAGGCCGCCTGATATTTCATTAGTAGCTATCGAAGATCGCGTTTATTTAGTACGGGGTCAGCGTATTATCCTTGGTACAGATCTAGCTAAATTTTACGGAGTCTCATCCAAAAGACTTAACGAACAGGTAAATCGGAGTAAGGGGCGCTTTCCAAAGGATTTTCTATTTCAATTAACCAAACAAGAAGTAGCCACTCTAAGGTCGCAATTTGCGACCTTAGAGCCCAAAGGGCGAGGCCAACACTCAAAGTACTTGCCCTACGCCTTTACTGAGCATGGCGCTGTAATGGCTGCAAATGTCTTAAATAGTCCAATTGCTATTGAAGCAAGCATTCTGATCGTGCGGACGTTTATTCGTATGAGAGAGATTATCCTTGAACATGGCGATTTGAAGAAGCGCCTCCAAGAGATCGAGAGTCGGCTAGCCAAGGGATTTACAGAACATGAACAGGAATTGCAGGAAATTCGGTTTCTAATTTCAAAACTGGAACAGCCAATTGAATTAAAGAAAAGGCGAATCGGCTTTTGACTCTTTGCAATGTTCGTTTCTTCGTAACCATTCAGTACATTAATGAGAAATGCATGCAAATGGGTAGGTATAGCGGTTTGCAAAAGTCGCGAGCGATATAATAGCGTTTGCAAACCGCTATAGGTAGCTATCTACTCGCTAGTGCCTGCTTACGCGACAACACCTAATTTGCTTGCTTGTGACACACCAACTCCAGCTTGCAAAACTACCCCCTGCGAAGTCAGATCTGCGACGTCACCTTGAATCGCCGTCCCAAGTCCTAGCCTCTCACGCTGCGCACTCTCAAACTCCGCTAACTTTTTCTCGATTAGAAGCTTGGTTTGCTTAACTCCATCTTCAACACCATCAAAATTAAATGCGCCGAGCCCCTGAAGCATCTCGTATGCATCAGCGTAGCCCTGCTCGACGCCAGCGCGAGCCTGTTTCATGAACTCGTCTAGGCGCTGCTCATCCTCAAGCCCTGGTTTTGATTTTGCAAAGATCTCAAACAGTCCAGTAATACTCTTGACGATCCGATCGGCGGTTGCCTCTGGCGTAGCGTCTTCTGGCTTAACACTAGCGAGCCCCTCAGGAAGTACCCCCTTAAGTTTTTCATTGAGCTTAGTAATTATCTCCTCAGCGGTGAGTCCCAGCGCTTTATTCAGCTCTGTGCTGCTAAATGAAACGGAATCAGATTCGTCAGCGCCAAGTAAGGTAGCGCTGATCACCAGTGACTGATATTGATAATTAACTTTTTGGTAAGAGTAGTTTAGAGATGAGGCGGAACTAGTGCTGGTTTGTACTGCTTCCATGCGTATGAACTCCCTGTAAAGTGAAAGACCCAATCCGTTTTGGTCCTATATAGAGCTATCGACATCAGGGATCGAGTCTTGAGGGCAATGTTGTCCGGATACGCGTAGGTTGAGTGTTTGAGGCGGGTTAGAAACTGAATTCCAGATTACTCGTAGATGGGAGTATGGGTAATGCGTATGTGATCAATTCGGTCGACGAGTCAGGACAGAAGCTGACAAGTTACGTTGCACCCGGTTCTGGCTCAGGCTCATCGCGCTTTTCCCAGATCGGGAACCGGGTTGAATAGCGCTGATCATCAAAGATTATCTGTACGCCCTTGCGGGTCAGAACATTTACAAATATCGGCGCTTTTAGATTAGCTGTAGTAAGTGTTGGATCGGCGCGAACGGTAACGATTACTAGAATAGCAAACTCGTCGTCCTCCTTTAAGCCAATGGTCGGATCCCCGTAGGGTGGCTTTACCTGATACGACTCGCCAAACTGCATTCCGTCTACGATTACGAATGCAAGTGCGGGATCATCAAGTGATTGTAACCAAGAAAAGGGTGGCTTGTGATCTAACATCACGAAGCGCCGCATGTCGGGAAATCCGATTAGCCCGTGAGGAAACTCAATCGGGCTATCTACAGGAACCTCCAATTCGCCGAAACGGGAGCTCTTAATCTTCATCATCGCAACAGCAGGAACAGTGACTTCATGATCAGCCGCTGGGGTGCTCACCCCTGACGATTCGTTATCAGTATCGTTACTACTCATTCCCTGTTCCGTTTGCGCTTGACCACTACCTCGGGGGATTTTGGATCCACAGCACTTCGCTCCCCAGATCCCATTGTTGCAGGACCGATCTTGTTAAACCCAACCCCAACTTCACCCGTACGTTTTTTAACACCCAAACTTGATAGTGAAGCCACCCCAACCGCAGCAGGTCTCTTCTCCCCACTAGTAACTCCACCGAAAGCTGCCAGTCCCTGATCAAGCTCATCGGTGCTCGGTGCGGCAGCTTTGCGATTCTCTTCGAGAATCTGCACATAGATCTCTTCGCGGTAGATGCGAAGCTCTTTGGGAGCATCGATACCAACGCGTATCTGGTGCCCCTTAAGCTCGACAATCGTTATCTTAACGTTGTCGCCGATGTAGAAACTCTCACCGGGCTTTCTTGTTAATATCAGCATCGCCGAACGCCTTCCTTGGCTGCGTCAAAACTATTTCTTTCTCTACACTGCAAGTTGACCTGCAATTTGGATGCCCACAAGATGCTAAGTGGATGCGGGAATTGGGTGAAGTTCAAGGCGAAATGGAGTTTTAGCTTCAGATTAGGTTGCTTAAAGCGGCTAACAGGCTGAAAATACTCTGTTTATCGCTTGTTGAGCTGGCATTAGCATAATCCAGTGACCCATGTTACTTGATAATGCGAACTAAGAATTTTTGATCACGCCAGCATCTATGAATGCTAATCCCCCTGTTGCCCCTACCTCCGCCTCAGACCTTGTTGCCTGGTCCGCAGTCTTTGTAGCTGCCCTCGGGTATTCTGTAGACGTGTTTGACCTTTGGCTCTTTGCAAACTTTCGCGTCCAGAGTCTTAACGATCTTGGTATCACCGGCGCTGACAATACTCGCCAAGGTGCGTTCCTATTAAACTGTCAACAGTTCGGCTTACTGGTTGGAGGATTTCTGTGAGGCATCCTTGGAGACCGCGCGGGACGGGCCAAGGTTATGTTTGCGTCAATCCTAACCTACTCGCTTGCCAATCTTGCCAACGGCTTTGTTACAACTGTTGAGTCTTATGCGATCTTGCGTTTGATTGCGGGTCTAGGATTAGCGGGCGAGATCGGTGCTGGCGTCACTCTAGTTAGCGAGCTCCTACCAAAAGAGAAGCGCGGCTACGGCGTAACGATAGTTGCCACAGTGGTTGTGGCTGGTGCAGTTGCTGCCGCCCTAGTTGGAACCTATATAGACTGGCGCACCGGCTATATCATTGGCGGAGTAATGGGTCTGTTACTTCTATTCATGCGCATGATGGTTCACGAGTCGGGAATCTATAAACAGCTAGAGGGCCAGACCGACGTTCGCCGCGGCTCGCTCAGATTGCTCTTTGGATCGCGCGAACGAATCTCAAGATTTTTAGCTTGTATCATGATCGGCGTGCCCCTCTGGGTTGTATTAGGACTTTATGGCGTTTTTGCTCCCGAGATGGCCTTGGCGCTTAACATCGCTGAGCCCGTCAAGGTACCAACCGCTCTGCTTTACGCCTCGATCGGCATAACGATCGGCGATCTGATCTCTGGTCTATTGAGCCAAAAACTGCGCAGCCGAAAATTACCGATCCTGATCTTTTTATGCGTGGGGCTTATCTTATGTCTAATTTTAGCTAGCGGTGCAATTACCACGGCTAGTTCGTTCTATATGATCCTCGGCGCAATGGGCTTCTTTGTAGGCTACTGGATCTGCCTGATCGCCACCACAGCGGAGCAGTTTGGTACCAACCTTCGTGCTACCGTGACAACTTCAGTGCCCAATCTGGTGCGCGCCACAGTAATACCGATTAGTGCTGCATTTGTGGCCCTTAAAGAGACGCACTCCGCAAGCAACGCTGCGCTGTATATTGCGTTAGTGGCTTACTTGCTGGCGTTTTGGGGCCTGTGGAGGATTAGAGAGAGCTTTGCAAGGGACCTGAATTTTGTGGAGAAGTAGTAACTGTTCGATTCTTTTGCCCAGGTAAAAAAGCAAATTTACGCTATTTTCGCCTCGTATTTCGGCAGAAGTAGTCCGGTTGTTGACGAATTGGGGACCCAGCGCGTTAGGATAGCACCCGAATTCAGTCTGTTTACTTTCGAGATCTCTAATGTCGACGCCCCGTGAACACTTACATCCAGATGGAAGCTCGACAAGACCCGATGATGTCAAGGCAAAACCTGACGCGCCTGGAAGCTTTTATTCTCAATGGGCGGCAGCTGTCCAGGATACGGTGCGCAGTGTTGCTGAAGAGATCAACGCCAAATTTGATTTTACGCAGCAGAAGAATAAAGAGTTCTATGATTGGAAATTCTCAACTGGAGATCAGAAACTTGCCAGAGATCTACTAGGCAATACCACCAACCGAATCGCCAAGATCCAGTACGAGGTCGAGCGTCGTGAGCTTAAGGAAGCCGGTTCAAGTTCAGACCGGGAGCTTCAAGCTCTCACCCTAGACCAACTCAAATACGAGCTTGAGAATGCGAAACTGCTGATAGGTGATATTAAAAAATTCGGTGTCCGCCTAGCTATCTCGTGTAAACTTGACGATCCAGCCCTGCAGTCCATGTGGATCGATAATCTATTAAAGTGTGGCATGCCTTGGGTCGAAATCTCGCGAATTATTGCCGAGAACTCAGTAAAGGAGCGTGTAGAATTCACAAGTTCCAGTCATGTGATTGAAGTGGAGTACCGCTGGGAAATGGGGCCTGATGGGCCTAGAATGCGAGCGGGGGCTAACTACTTTCACGAATTGTTCCGTTTTGGACGTGAGGGATACGATCGCGCACCTGTATATATGCCCATTCCAGGGGAGCTAAGTCCGGGCTCAGGTATCGACCAAACAGTGGCCCTGAGCCCCAGCATGAATGGCGGCACTGAACACTGGGTTCATATATATACACGCGACACTAATGATCCTACTCGGATACTACTGCATGCTGTGCGTTTCGACGGAACGCTTGGGCAGTTTGAAGCATTCTGTGCTTACCTGGAATCACCACATGATCCTAATGGTAGGCTCGCGGCAGGGATTTCGTTTGACGATCGAATTCGACGCGGCCCGGGAGACACTATAAACTTTCAGATAATTGCTGCAGCCGCGCACTGGGCAATGGGTACCAGCAGCTCCAATCATCCTGGACCAGACTCCGGCGGCGGTTCTGCGGCCGGTAACGCGGCAATGGGCACTAGCAACTCCGATCGCCCCGGCGCTGATTCCGGCGGCGGGTTCGCAGCTCAACTCGAGCACAACCTGAATGAATTTGCTCAACGTAGGCACATCGATGCGTGGGTCACCTCCGTACTCAGTCAACAACTCCACCAGATGATGATGGGGCATATGGACCCGAATACGCTTGCAAGCACTATAGCGCAGGTAGTTTCTGGAATGCGCGATAGAATTATTGCGGGCGAGAATCTGGAGTCCTGGTTTAATGGATCCAGAAATCGTGCTACTTCAGCCGAGGCAAACCCCTTCTATGAGGCGTTAGGAATGATCCCCAAAAGTACGCTTCAGGCATCCTCCCATAGCGAAGCACGCTCAAGCGGAACAGCCGCGCCACATCCTCAACATAGCAATCAATCCGAACATACTCATCCATTCTCGACTACAGCGGTTCGCCACGCAGTTTCGAGCCCAGGCATTGGAGTTGAGTTGCCTACACCAAACTCTACTATGTCTCACTCAATGCCGATTGTTTTCCCATCACTTCAATCGGAACAAGCCCGGCAATATTCGGCGCGTACTCCAATCCGAACTGCCGAGCAGTACCATCAAGGGCTTGGTGTAAGCTACTCGCCTACGCCCCAAGGTGTGGTTCATGTCACTGCGGATTCCAGATCGGTAATTACTGTGACATTTTCATCCCTAACCCAAACTCTAAATCAGGTCACCGAAACTACCGCCAAACTAGATCTACTAGAACGTGCGATTGACGACGCGCTTGCGCGGGTTAATTTGGCGCGCGCGCATGGGCCGCATCTTTTGCCTGAATCGCTGCGCTGTTTGGATAGGCTATTGAGCGATCAGATTAATCAGGATGCGCAGTTTATTCAGGGGCAGGTTGCTCAAAAAAAACACGTTACTACTAGAGCAATCGCTGAGGCAACGCCTGGCGCAGTAAGTTCAGCAAATTTGAGAATTTCGGCTCCGGTTGGTACGGCAGTTAATGCTCAAACTCCTGCTGCCCTGCCGGTAGTACTTTCGGAGTCGGCAGTGCAAGTGCAACTACAAAATGCACTCGGTGCGAAGATTGAAACTGGGGCGAGCAGTAATAGCGTAAAGATCGCGTCTGATATTCGTACCACCCAAACTGCGCCAGGCGCGCATAAGCTGCCAGAGAAAGTTGGAGTTAGGTCAACCGTGCAACACGTATCAACGTCCGAAAATGTGCACAGATTAGGCGCCGTGATGGCAGCGCCTAATCAAATTGCTGCTGCTCTTCAATCGCATACTGTAAGTACCGGCGCTACAAACCACACTAAAATGACTCAATCAGTCGCTACCGTTCTCCGTACTGACTTTGCTTCAAGAAGAATTTCTATTCCTGCGGCAGCACGCATTTTGGACGTGGCGACAGCAGCACAGATTAGCTCAATAGCTGCTCGACGTACTGAGCATTCGGCGCAGTCTCTGCAAATGCACGCTGAGTCAGCAAGAGTTCACTCTGATCCTCCAGCTCGTGAAATACCAGTTAATACTGTACTCGATTCTTCAATGCCAACTGCATTCTCACCCAGCACCACCCGCCCCCGTCAAAATAACCGAGCTGCAATCACTCGCCGCAAAAAGCTAGATCGCTTACTCGCCGAACTACGCCAACAGGCGCTACGTCAGGGTATCGACATTGCCCAGATTCTAGCAGCTCGACACCGCTTGCGCGCACACAAGTTGTACCGCGAGGGGATCTTGATGGCATTGCTTGATGCGTTGAAGGTTGATTATGCACTTCGCTCAAGGATATTAGCCGAGATTGCTCTAGCTCCGAGTGAGCTGGTAGAGGTCTTGAGGTTGGAGGAGGTTATTGGAGATCTAGAGAGACTTGGGACGAAAATGAAAAGCACTGATGACTTAATCACTCAGTTATAGGGCGGACCGTCGGGGTGACCCCGGGATCTTGGTGAAATACCTAGGGATTAATTTTACCACGGAGAGCACGGAGGTAGAACTTGCGACCTTCTGATAAGAGGGGATTTCTCTGTGTCCTCCGTGAGCTCCGTGAGCTCCGTGGTAAAAATAATTCTTACGCCTAGGGCGTTAGCATAAAACTTCCAACCCATTGGTATGCTTTGGGGAAAAGAATTTACCACCAATTTACCACCGAGAACACCGAGCCCACTGAGAAAAGCGAAAATGGCCAATAAAATCATCCTATCTCAGTGGGCTCGGTGCTCTCAGTGGTAAAAATAATTCTTACGCCCTATCTTACGCCCTACCGCCTTGACTCATCCCACTGAGTCATTTATACTCACCCCTATGAGTAAGAGGCTGCAAGTCCTATTTTCCGAAGATGAATACGCAAAGATCAAGCGTCATGCGAAACAGTCGCGTCTCTCCTTAGGGGAATGGGTTCGCGGCGCATTGCGCCGCATTACAGACGCGGAGTCTTCACAGTCGCCGGATGACAAGCTACGAGTACTGGAACATGCGATGACATACGGTGCGCCAGTTGATGACGTCGAGACGATGAAGAAGCAGATCGAGAGTGGGTATCTCAAGTGATATCGCAGATCAATGCCACCGGGATGGTTTTTATAGATTCAAATATTCCGATGTACCTGATCGGAGCTAGCCATCCGTTAAAAGATCGCTCGAAGTTAATACTTGGCGAGCTAGTCCGGAGTAAGCGCCGATTGGTCACTAGCGCAGAGGTCCTGCAAGAGCTCTGTCATCGTTACGGAGCGATTCATAAACTTGATTTTCTGCAACCTGCTTTCGACGTGCTGTATGGTCTGGTCGATCAGGTATTTCCAGTTACCAAGGAAGATGTGGAGGCGAGCAAGACGCTGGTTCTTGGATACAAGAATCTATCGGCACGTGATGCGCTGCATGTCGCGGTGATGAAAAATTTAGGGATTCAGGATCTGCTATCCTTCGATAAAGATTTTGATCGGTTTTCGTGGATTAGGCGGATCAGTTAGTAGGCTGGATTGAGCGAAACCCTGACTCCGAATACAGTGCTCCAAAGATACGGGCCGAGCATCACTCCCCCTGCATCCCCCGAAAGTTCTTGAACTTCACGTTATTCTGATTCGACTCACTCTTCGGTCCAAAAGTTATACACCCGGCAATAACTATAATCGCGATCACCACTGCGATAACGCAACGGGGCCCCGTAGTCCTGGCAGTTCGACAAACTAAAGTGCCAGCAATCTTGTCATGCAGAGCCTGCTTATGTTCAGTAAAGGCTGCCATTATATAAACTGCTGGAATTAATAGAGCACCGAGACCTGCGACTAATAAACCGAGCTTTCCGGCGATTACAGCCAAGAGAAGACCGAGGAGAATCACGATCCAGGGAGCTGCACGGGCTACGTATCGCATAATCGCTGGGCCAAATGTCAGGCGATGACCCGACTCATCGGTTACAATTAGCCCGATAAATAACTTTCCCGGGGTCGCTTGATACTTAGATGCCTCAAAAATAACATAGTAGATTAGACCACTAAAGCTAGTTATTAGAATAACTGCGAGCGATCCTAAAGTAGCGCCCGTTAGAACCATACTCATTGCGCCTGCGCCATCCACGGCTCCAGCGGCTAATCCGACGATTGATTCAATTAAACTCCCGGCAATCAGCTGAACGAGCAAGGTAAATGCTCCTAGTACTGCGATATCTAATAAATACGCCCAAACCCGCAGCCAAAATCCTGCATAGCCTGTGATCTCCATCTTTCCCACACCCTCGACTGCGATGCTGCCGGGAATACTAGTATTGGAATTCAAACCTGTGTTCGATTGTGCCTCCCGAGCGCGCACCCCTCCGTCGGAGCTTGGTGAATCGTCAAATACCCGCACCTCCGGTTCGCGACCGACTGCCGTTGGTCGACCAAGCAAGCGGCCCTGCCCAAGACACTTATCGCACAACGCCTTACTGCCGGACGCTTCATTGCTACATCTTAGACATTGCATTGTGGGCCCCTCTAAATCAGCTCCAGATTAGCTCGTGGCACAGCAACCTGGCGTCCATCCTGTAGCTCAATCACTGCTACACGAGTATCTGCTCCAGTTTCGATCTTTACTAGTCCTTCAGGTAGCTCCTTCACAGTTCCGCTAACTCCAAAATATGGGACACGAATAATTCTGACTGCGCGTCCCAGTTCTAGTCCCAGCATCGCCGCCTCATCCTGACTCTCAATAGCATTTCCAATGCGGGGCACCAATATCTCTGGTCTTAACGCTCCCGCACGCACCTGGGTTGCGCCGTTTATTGAAACGGCAGATCCATCGAATTCCCTAAGCACCGCCAATGCGCGCTGGCTAAATGCTAAATTGCCGAAGCCCTCAGTAACGATTACGGTAGTTACCACCTGTTCATCGCCCGTAAGGGCGATCCCAAGTTCATATCCCAGATACCCTGCGAGGGTGCGATCATCGATTGCACCGCACACTAGGCCCACAGCACCGCGGGCAGCGGCCAGCTGCAACGCAGCTAAACTTGGGCGCGCTCCACCTACTAGTACTAGCCCGCGTGCCGGGTCCGGAATATCTTGGGGCTCAATCTCGGCATCGGCTTCAACTGCTAGCATTCGCAACGTACCGCACCGTTCTCCACCAACTCCAAAAATCCCCTGCACTAGCGCTCCGCGGGATGAGATCGTAACCGAACTGCCTGGGGCAATCGCGGTCACCTTTCCTGCTAAGAATGCCCGCAGCTCCATCTTGCGAGGGGCCACGCGAATTGCCAGGTGGCCTGTGCGTTCAGTTATAAATTCTACCGTCCCACTTACTGGAGATTCAAAGGTTGATTTAAACAACCCAAAGAATCCGGAGTGGCGACACAGTATCTGGCCCTGCTGCACGACATCGCCAATTTTAACTGCCAATCCACTTAGTACTTCAAAGGGCTCAATCGCCATCTTCTCGGCGATCCGCGCAATAATTAGATCTCCGGGAAGGGTGGCGACCGCAACAACCTGGTCGGCAGTAACCTGATCTCCTACTGCGACTAACAGTTCTCCAGGTATCGGCAGCTCCCGCACCTTCTGCAACGCCGCGCTGCGCGAAACCTTCAAGCCTGGAACAAAGGCACTACTCATGTTTGGCCCTTACCTCTAAACCTAATGCGCGATAGCTCTCCTGCTGCTTTGATACACACAACTTAGGATCTTCGGGGAGCACTAACGGCCGACCGCGTCCATCGAGAATCAAACCACACTCACCAATCTTAACCTCGCGTCGTAACGTCCCCCCCGGACCAGCACCAACATCTATTCCACGATCTGCGGGCACCACCACTAGCTCTCCGGAAACGCCAGCGGCCTCAAAAACTGCTTGCAACCGACCACTAAAGAGCTGCCATGTCCCACAACCGGCTAAAGATACTGTGGCCAGAAGCACTTCGCGATTACTAACAGCTCGAGGTCGCCAAACCGGTACGATCGCGTGGGCAACATTTACAAGACAGTCGTGCAGGAAGATCTCTTTGGCCGCTTGCGGATGCACCGCCGCAAGGACACCTAAATGTGGCAACATAAAGATTGAATCCACGGCGATCTGTGTGACCCCCTGCAACTCGAAGCCATCTAACATCATCATCGCCGCTTCGATCCTCCGCGGTGCGTGACTTAAAACGCCACCCGAACCGATCACCAGGTCAAGCTTCAGCGGATCAACTAACTGATAGCGGTTTTCACTCTGCGAGAAGAGATCAGATATTCCACGCTCTTGGCGAACGCCACTTAATCCAACCGCCAACGAGCGGTGATGCGACAACGAAAGACGCAGCGCCTCTCGACATACTGCCTGCTCCAGCCAGAGATCCTCGATAGTTTGCGGTATCGATGTCGGTCTGATCATCTTGTTGCGCAGACGATCGCGCAGGTCACTCTCAGATATCTCTGCCGGAATCCAGCGTCGAATTGATGCAGAGCCCGCTTCAACCAAGACGTTAGCCATTGAATAGCTCATCCCGAGGTTGGCGCTAACAGTGCGCGTAAAAACCTCCTGTCCACCTCGGTCGCGGAATACACTAAAGACGTCAGTTGTTGCTCCACCGATATCCGCGCACAAGACCTGTTGGCCGGAATCCCGGGCATAGCTTAAAACCATATCACCAACCGCCGCAGGTGTTGGCATGACCGGCCACGGTGACCAAGACAACAGCTTCCCATAGCCCGGAGAATGGCTCATCACATGGCTTAGAAAAAATTCATGGATCGCTTCACGTGCCGGGATTAATTGCTCTCGATTAATCTCTGGACGTACATTTGCTACGACCGACACGTCGGCGATTGGCGCTAGAATTTCACGCACATCTTCAGCGACCAGATTATTTCCAGCGTAAATCACCGGCAATCGTAATGTATCACCAAAGCGTGGACGGGGTGAGGCGGCGCGCAGTAGTTCAGCCATCTCGATGACATGGGTGCTCGATCCTCCGTCGATCCCCCCCGTGATTAGTACGATATCCGGTCGCAGGTGGCGAATTCGCTCGATCCGTTCATGATCTTCGCGTCCGTCATCTGCCGAGATCGCGTCCAATACGATTGCACCGGCTCCAAGTGCGGCACGCTGCGCCGATTCCGTAGTCATCTCACGCACAACGCCAGTAACCATCATCTGCAATCCGCCACCGGCGGAGCTAGTTGATAGATAAAGATCAATTCCCTCAGAATCTGCGGCATTGTTGGGTAAAAATGGAGCACCATGTTCACTTGCTGGAGCAAGCAACTTGCGGCCACTTATCTCTGAGATCTCAGTAAAGGCATTCACAGCTCCCACCGTTACGTCGGCAACGGGAGCCTCCACCGTAGTTGGCGCCTCACCGCGTTGAGTTTGGCGCCACCCCTGTTGTGTCTTCTGAAAAAGAAGCGCCTTTGTAGTAGTCGACCCACAATCAGTCACCAATACAGTGCGTAGTTTCTGAGGATCGATACTCATGTCCACATCCCCAAAACAACTCGCCACCAGTCATGCATTAAAAACTGGAGCCGTTCGACCAGTAACGCCATTCGAGCCATCACCGTTGAGCCAAAATAGGCTCCACAACAAACCATAATCAGCCACCTTCCCGAGGCTGATACCTTACCAAGGGCTCGCGATTCGGATCGGAAGGAGAAGAAGAAGTAATACATCACCGAAAGTAGCGTGGCGATGAACACAATATTGCTTAGCGATGAAAACCAATCAAACTGCTGCTCACTAAAAACTAGTAACGGCTTGAAACTGCCGGTAATCTGCGGAAAAGTCCCGTTAAAAAACCCCTTAAACGCAGCGCCGCCACTAATTCCAAGTGTAAATCCTATGACTAGTTTTGCCAGCCATGAATGACGAGCTGAGAAGATAAAATAGTAAAGCAAGCCAAACAGCATCGGCACGATATACAACAGCAACAAAGGCTCATATGCCTGTGAGCGTGTTCCATCGGGATAGGTTTGAATATCAAGTCCCAGGAGTGGCTGAAGGATCTGCGGCCACAAGAAGCTTTTTAATGTCAGAATAATTCCGAAACCCGCGGCGATACCGATATAGAGGTGTTCGAATATTCGATAGAAGGGGTTCTCCTTCGCCAGAAAGCTGAAGATCGCCAGAGTGCCCAGCCCACCTACGAAGATCGTTGCAGCTTCCCAGCTCATTCCGACCTCCGCCGATTCCACAACATCGTAAGGTTGCCGAGGATCATTAGGGCGATAACCACCAGGTGGGCGACCCCCAATCCGGTGTTCAACACCCGCGATTCATCGATAGCGCGGGCAGGCGAAGCTTTGCTAAGAAGCTCCGAGTACCATGCTGCGCCCGCGATTCCTTCTAACAGGCCACTAATCTGACCAGAGTCAAGAAAGATATAGGCATCGGGAATCGTGATCGAGGTGCAGCCATGCACAATTGGCGGCCGATACTCGGCAGTCTGCAAAAATTGAAGATAGATATCGAGCATTCCGACTAACCCGGTAAACTCGCCAACAAGCATTATATCCTTAAGCGTGTGCACCTTTGAAAAGATCGGGAGTTCGGTTAGGGGATTGCCGCGGGCATCCTTCTTTAGAAGATTGGCTAAATTATCTGACTTTGCAATCGATTGCAGTACCTGAAATCCCCCGACACGATACCCAAGATTGATCCAGTCAGTGCCATAGGTCCAGCGCTGATCGGGAAACTCTAGCATCAGTCGATTGGCGATCTCTTGAGGGAGCGCTTCAAGATACGGCTCGGCCTGAGCATAAAGCGCTGTTAGTACCACCGGAATTCGGCGACGCATCAGGTGCTCGATCATCACCCGTGCCTGCGAGCCATTCTCTGCAACTAGATTCGGTCCGTAATCCAGAGCTATCAACGCAACTCGGCCATTAGCTGATGGCAGCTCTTCAACCAGCTGATAAAGATTCGCGGCGGCGGCGATCGGGGCCGGGCGCACAGAATAGTTCTTGAGTAAGGGAATACTGAGCCCTAGGAGCACCAGTAAGTAGATTACTCGCCGATCAATCGCACCGATCATTTCTTGGGCTCCGAGAACGATTCGGACTCAATCGAGAGCCACATCCTAAATGCCATCACTAAACCAGCCACCGCCGCGCCGATCTCGATCGCGCGCCGCGCTCCGGCGCTCGGTGTATTGAGGATCCAAAGGCGCAGCTCCGGAAATCCCTCCCAGATCCACATTCCAAAAGGGATCTGACCAAGCATGACGATTAACGCAGCGATAATCATCAGTGCCGATTCTGTCGATCGTACTCGAAACGCGCGATAGGCTGCTGATGCAATATAGAATCCGAGCAGCGAAAACATCGCTGTGCCAAGGCTTGAAAAGATACCGATGAAGAAAAAGTTATAGACCTTTTTTGTTAATGATTGCTCATAAGCGGTGCTTAGAATCTGGCGATATGCAACTGCTGCTTGAGACAGTGCGGTAGCTAACTCGACATGCCTGCTAGTGGAGGCCGGATCTGCGGCGAGGGCTACTTGCAGCTGAGCAACACTAGTTAGAGCAACCTGCAACTCGGCATTAGCAGTGGCCAAGACACGGTGCTGCGGGGTGTCGGGGGACAATCCATCCTGGGCCAAGGTTGAAAGCTGCGAGGTCACTCGCTCGCGCACCTCGGAAACGGTCTTTTCTAAGGCAGAGAGCAATGCAGCATTGCGGGTGATAACCGGAGGAACAGGCGCCTTTGACTCTTCATCTGCTGCGATCGCTTGAGTAAAATTTCGCAGCATAACCAACTGTTCGGTATCGCTCGCAACCTGACGACTTCCAGCCCAATCGCGACTAGTGACAATCATCATCGCAGCCAATCCGACTAGAAGCGCTACACTATTGATCCAGCCTTTGCGACGAAAGGCCACCTTGGCACCGTGAATTGAGAGCAGATTATACAACCCCAAGCCGATCGCCATTGCACCAACGGTGATAAATCCGTTGGAGATCTGCGGTGTAAATTTACCGAAGGTTATATTCGTATCGGGAGCACCGAGCCAGGCCAAGCTAAAGCTCTCAGGCAGCACAAACTCTAAGAAGAAATAAATTCCGCCTAGAAAGGTGAAAAGTCTCAATAATCTTGATCGATAATTCATGCCCTACCCCATCACGAGAGATTCAATCGTTGGGAGAATTCTAGATCCTGAGTGGGTTGCCCAAGAATTATAGGTAGCAATTGCGACTCCCATAATGATCATGCAAAAGATCAGCAACTTTGCACGATCTTGGCCGTACAAACTGCCACGCTGGACCGGCTCATTGGTTAGGTATGACGATGCCGCAAAAAGCTCCTCGCCGATCAGGGTATAATCACAGGTGCATACAAAAAATGCGGTCTGCTCAATGTTAACACTCCCGGCAACCTGCATTGCGCCGATCTGTTGTCCGGCCTCGGCCAAGATTAACGATTCCGCCGCGAATGAACCAAAGAGAAATGCCGAGGCAACCTGCTCACGTTGAATCAGCCCCATATACCCGGCAGCAAAGGCAAACTGTTCATCAGAGAGATACTGAATGTTGCGCGGTTCAAAGCTCGATAGTCGCCCCTGATCGCGATATGCGTCACGCAATACATCTTCGGTAATAGCCATCACCTGAGGATCGGATTGCGGCGAAAGTAGTTTATTTCGATAGAGTGCTGCTTTGCTCCCGATATGATACAGAATTCCTAGACAGGCATAGAGCAGCGGCCCAACGCCGGTGATGCTAGTAGTGTAGGACATCGGCCGCCCAAGCTCTGCGGCGCGTCCAACAGCTTCATCAATCGCGTCCACTGCACGGATACGGCGTACATACAGCTGATCGCCACGACGCGCACGGTGAATATAATACAGTACCGGCGCGATCATCAGCGCCAGGAGGACCAGACTACCAACGGTGGCGTGCTCAAGCCCCATGGATAGGTTCCTTCGGTAGAGGACTTGGCTGTAGGCCTGGAAGTGGGGCTGCGAGATGATCAGAAAGTCGGCGCTGAAGCTCTTCGTAAACTGTTGAGTCGGAGAGTACTAGTTCAATCGCTTGAATTAACGGTGACTGAACGAATACGCTAACTACCGGTGCGGCCACACACCATAAGGCATGCCCGACACCGACTAGGGGGCGGTGCATCTCGAGGAGTAGTTGGGCTGGGTGTGCAAGTCCACGACTTATCAGAAACTCCTCCAGTAGGGCGATGGCCGCTACGCTTGGGCCACCTTCTGGTAGTTTACATGGCATGGGGCTACTTCCCTCCCTTTGGCAATCTCTTAGTATTAAATGGCGGTAAGAAATTCTCGCCAGTGATAACCCTCTTCCCTGTCTTATGTTCGAGTGCAAGGCGAGCATCCCTGGCGATCCTACCCCCCTTCTGAGCTGGTAGTTTATTCTGCTCCAAACCCTCTGATTGAATACTCTCAGCTATCTGCCTGGTGGACAGTTCAGCAAGTGCTGTGAAGATGAGCTCTGCTTCACTCATATGATCACGGAGATTCTGGGATTTTATCCCCTTCAGTTGCTTATGGTCCTTAACACTTAGATCTGACCATTCTTCATGGATAATGTTTGTAAGAATCGCAAACTCCTCGCCCACCCTTACACGGTGTTGACTCCAGTAATCGGTCAATTTATTACGGGTCTCTTGACCCATCATCCGCTGCTGAATCCATTTCTCGCTTCTGCCATGCTTCTTCCAGTTCCTCCTTGCCCGATCTACTGAAAGGCTTGGGTCTGACATCTCTTGAATACGTTCATTTCCAACTCGCGCAAGCCAGAGCTTGATCGGCTCGGCCTTCTTGCTTGGAACTACTTGAATAATGCGTAGCAAAGTTTCAATGCTAGCAGCGTCAGTAGAATAGAACTTGCCGTCTCTAGCCCGCATCTTAAGTCGGTGACAACTTGTCACCGACTGACTACCCTCCTCTTTGAGTCTTTGGGCCAGTTTATTCCAGTATTTCCTGGCCCTCTGATGGTCTTTCTCATCAATTAGCACAGCAATAATATCGACTACTGCGAATAACCATACTTCCGTAGCCTGATCATAATGGCGACGAATATTGTAGTTATCGAATACTACCAGCGATGAGAGGATGTTAGGTCGTGAGTTGGTCATTTGAGGTGTTCTAACATCCGAGGGGTGCCAGGGGCGAGGTCTTAAATTGGGGCTTAAATTAAGGGATTCTCAGGTTAGGGCCAAAGAGTAAAACGTATAAGCTATTAAGAATGTTGGTCTAAATAAAATATCTTGCCAGAAATGCAGTCAGGCAATATGGTACATAGTTGGAGGAGATCAACTATGAGTGAATTCAAGCTAG
>Ga0163148_10000592_pt1 | contig 49215 bp, 42 predicted proteins | sample OliLakLV19MP7P2_FD_148606 | JGI IMG/M metagenome (GOLD analysis project Ga0163148, IMG submission 148606) | Freshwater microbial mat bacterial communities from Lake Vanda, McMurdo Dry Valleys, Antarctica- Oligotrophic Lake LV.19.MP7.P2 | ecosystem: Environmental > Aquatic > Freshwater > Lake >... | reverse complement strand
GCACGGCCATGCTCCAGCTATCGGTGTTGCCTGCCGCAAGTTCCGCACAGCAAGCCAGCATTTGTGATGGGGAGAGTTACCTGTTTAACGGGCAAAATCTCAATACGACAGGCACTTACACAGCTAACTTGACCGGAGTAAACGGTTGCGACAGCACGGCCATGCTCCAGCTATCGGTGTTGCCTGCCGCAAGTTCCGCACAGCAAGCCAGCATTTGTGATGGGGAGAGTTACCTGTTTAACGGGCAAAATCTCAATACGACAGGCACTTACACAGCTAATTTGACCGGAGTAAACGGTTGCGACAGCACAATTACACTTGACTTAAATGTTTTACAAAGCCCAACTGCTGGATTTACCTATTCTATCAATGGAACGGAGGCAGTTTTTTTCAATACCGCAACCAATGGAAACGCATTTTTTTGGGATTTTGGAGATTCATTCAGCTCAACAGATTCCGACCCGGTACATGAATACGCTACAAATGGCTCTTACCTCATTTCGCTGACGGTAAGCAACACTTGTGGCGCCTCCTTGTATCAGCAAACCATACTTATTGGAGTCAACCAAACGCTTGAGCCGAATGAGCAGTTCACAGTAAGCCTTTTTCCCAACCCCAATCAGGGTGTTTTCGTGGTAAAAATGGCGGGTTGGACGGGCAGAGAAGTCGAATATTCCTTGTTCAACAGCACAGTCGGACAAATAAAACGTTTTTGGTTGCCGGGGCAGCCGATTCAGACACTTGATTTTTCTGGAATACCGGCCGGGGTTTATTTGCTAAGAATCACACTAGAAAATGGTTCAAATCAATGTGTTATGTTGGTCATTTTGGATTGAAAAGGATAGGCGGATTCGAGTTTTAAACACAACAGATTTTAGAAGTTTCATAAGGTCATTGATGGGGAGAAAAAAATAGGATAACCGGGTTACTTTTGGGTCGCTTACCATGTAAAGTTATTTAATGAAAAACCCACCCCCAGCTCCGCAAAAACCCGCCGAGAACAAGAGATTCCGCTACATATGCCTCGCAGTCATCCTGATGTTCGTCGCCTTGGTACGCTACCGCCTCCTGGGCATACCGCTCGAACGCGACGAAGGCGAATACGCGCTCATAGGCCAGCTGATTCTGAAAGGCATCCCCCCTTATGAGATGGCGTACAGCATGAAATTGCCCGGGACTTCTTACTTGTACGCCCTGTTCATGGCTGTTTTCGGGCAAAGCGCAACTGGAGTTCATTTGGGTCTGCTAGTGGTCAACCTGGCGAGCATCCTGCTAGTATTCTTTATCGGGAAAAAATTGCTCAACGAAACTTCGGCATTGTTTTCGACGGCATCTTTTGCCTTGCTGTCGCTGTCGCCGGGAGTTTTTGGCTTTGCGGCGCACGCCACCCAATTCAACGCGCTGTTCGGTTTGTGCGGATTGCTCGCTTTGTTACAGTACGCAGAGCGGCCAAGCTGGTTTCGCCTGGCCGGAAGTGGGTTTTGCTTCGGGCTTGCCTTCGTCATGAAACAACAAGCGGTTTTTCTGATGTTGTTCGGGCTTCTGGCGTTTTGGCTCATCGAGCGGCAACGGGAGCCTGCCGAGCGAACAAAAACGGCGCTCCGGTTTGCCGGATACTCCAGTGCGATGGTTTTGCCTTACCTGCTGATGTTGCTAACGGCTTGGTTGACAGGCACTTTTGACGGATTCTGGCACTGGACGGTGGAATATGCGGGGCAGTATGTCGGGATCAAAACCGGCAGCGATGCCTGGCGGTTGTTGAATTTGAATTTTCCTGGTGTAATAGAAGGATATGGCTTGTTTTGGCTGACAGGGCTTGTGGGTTTGGCGGCCTTGTTTTTCCCCCGGAAGAGCGTTCAACACCGTTGGCTGATCCTGGCTTTCGCCGTTTTCTCTTTTGCGTGCGTAGTACCGGGACTTTATTTCCGGCAGCACTATTTCATCGTGTTTTTGCCGGCATTGGCCTTGCTGGTCGGGGTTGGGCTGCATTTTTTGGAAGAACGCCTGCCACAGAAGCACTGGGTGCGTTTCTTGCCGTTGCTGTTCTTTGCCTGTATGATGGTTCTGGCGATTGTCAGGCATAGCACCACCTTTTTCAAAGAGGACCTCAACAAAATGGTGGCCAGAACCTACTCGCCGACCAACCCCTTTGAAGCCTCGCTGGAAATCGGCCGGTTCCTGGGCGCCAATTCTAGCGAGCGGGATAAAATAGCCATCCTCGGTTCCGAGCCGCAGATCTATTTTTACAGCAAGCGGCTGCCAGCTACCGGCTTCATTTATGCCTATCCCCTGATGGAAAATCAACCCTACAGTCTGGATATGCAACGTGCGATGATCGCTGAAATCGAAAAGGCCCGGCCTAAATTCATGATTTTTGTCAATTCGCCGTTTTCCTGGACCAAATCAGATGCGTCTGCCAAGGATATTTTCAACTGGTACGACCAATACCGCAGCCAATACAACATGGTTGGCTTGGTTGACCTGAATCCGACGGGCAAGCCTACATACGTCTGGCGGGAGGCGCTGAACGGGTACACGCCAAAAAACAAGGCGCAGGTTTGGGTATATGAGCGGAAATGAGGGCTGGGGCCATTGTTTTTAGAACCCAGAAATCCATTCCCCACCAATATTATAGCATCAATAATAACTCAGTCTCAATACCCCTGCCAACTGCTTGGCCAAACGGATTACCTGCCGTGTGTAGCCGTACTCGTTATCGTACCAAACATACAGCACGATGCCCTTGCCGTCTTTGGAAACGATCGTGGCCGGCGAGTCAAAAATAGAGGGGGTAGGGCTGCCCACTAAATCGCTGGAGACCAATTCATTAGAGAAGGAATATTGTATCTGTTCCACCAAATCGCCCTTCAGCGCGGCTTGGCGCATGATTTCGTTCAGGGTGTCCTTGGTTGTGGGGGTATTGATCTGCAGGTTCAGCACAGCGAGCGACACGTTCGGAGTCGGAACACGGATGGCATTGCCCGTGAACTTACCCGACAGCTCGGGCATCACCTTTGCAATGGCACTCTCTGCTCCGGTTTCAGTTATGACCAGGTTCAAGGCCGCCGCCCTGCCCCTGCGGAACTTACTGTGGTAATTGTCGAGCAGGTTCTGGTCGTTGGTGTAAGCGTGTACGGTTTCGATATGCCCTTTTTCAATGCCCAGTGCCCTGTTGATTACGGCCAAAACTGGCACGATGGCATTCGTGGTGCAACTTGCAGCCGACCATACGCTTTCGCTGTCTACGTCAAACTGCCGGTTGTTCACCCCATAAACGATGTTGGGGATATCTCCTTTGCCTGGGGCTGTCAACAACACTTTCGAGACTCCTTTTGATTTCAAATGCCGGCTCAGGTTCTCCCGGTCGCGCCACACGCCTGTGTTGTCAATCAGTAGGGCGTTGCTGATGCCAAATTTGGTGAAGTTGATGTCTTCGGGTTTAGCCGCTGAGATCATGTGGATTTTTTGACCGTTCACCCAGATACAACTTTGTTCCACATCCGGGATTACGGTACCTGGGAAATGGCCGTGCACAGAATCCGTGCGCAGCAGGTCGGCGCGTTTGACGATGTCTTCCGGCTTTTTGTCGCGGGTGACGATGGCGCGCAAGCGAAGTTGCTGCCCTTTGCCAGCCTGAGTGATCAGTTCGCGCGCGGCGATTCGACCGATACGCCCGAAGCCATAGAGGATGACGTCTTTCGGCTTCAGGTTGATTTTGTCTTTGCCGATGTAGTCTTCCAGTTTTTTATTGATAAAGGCCAATTCGTTGGGGTATTTGCCCTTATCATCAAGCCAATCCACCCCTATTTTGCCAATATCTAGTCGTGAAGGCGCGATCTGGCTGCGAGAAATGGCCTTGGCAAGTCCCAGCGTATCATGTACTGTGAGCGGGTGTTGCACCACTTCGCGGGCGTAATGGTGCAATTGCAGCAATTCGGAGGCACTTCTGTCCACCATTTGATTGCGAAAAATAACCAGCTCGATGGATTTGTCGAACCACAGTTTGCCTACTACTACAATGAGTTCAAGGGCTGCTTTTTCATCCTCAATCCAAGTCTTGAGGTTTTTTTCGTATGCTTGTTTAGACATGAATGACTTGATTTTATTGGGCGCAAATGTAGAAATACTATTTGTCCCAACAACGCTTGACAGTCATTGCAAATCTTTGTCGAAAATTGATACGGTAACGTGTGGATAACCCCAGCCTTTAGCCATAAACAAAAACGGCGTAGCCGTGACATTTTTGGGTCGAAATAATGCCACGGCTACGCCGTTCTGAAAAAATTTAACGCTGGTGCTACAGAAATGTCGCCGCGATGCGGCTAAAAAGCCCGTTTTACGCTGGAACTATCCAAAACTCACGTTATGGTAAGAACCTATTCCTTCACCACTTTCAGCACTAGAGTCCCGCTCTCCCCCCGTACTTGCACCAGGTATAGCCCGGATGCAAAGTCCATCAAATCTAGTTCCCTCAAATAAGTGCCATTCAGTCGCTGGTCCACGGATTGGTGCTGCAGTACTTTATGCCCAAGGCAGTTGAACACCGCTACTTCTATGCGTTCTGCGCTTGGCATCACCACTTTCAGCCAGGTTTTTCCCGGCATCGGGTTGGGGGCCACACTTACCTCGAAAGCAGCCTGATTGGGGCTGGCGCTTGAGACCAGCACCTCATGCGGTGGCAGTGAAATATCATCCACCCAGGCACGGTCTGAATTGGCGCTTGAGACATTGTCTTTTACATAGACCCAAGACAGTTTATGGATGCCGGCACTGAGCGGATAACTTACTTCGCCCCAAGGCAACACACCGCTCCATCTTTCCAATTCCACATCGTCAATCAGGAACCGCAGAAAATCGTAGTCCGGCTCACTGCCCACCTTGCGGGCGAAACTGATGTTGCCGTCCGCAGTAAAATTGAGCGTTAGGTTCATCACGGATTGCTGGTTGTGGGTTATGATCCCCGAACGCGAGGAATAAGTACCAGTGTAAGCAGCACTAGGGGTTATGAACCAGGGTTTATTGCCTTCCATTTCCCAGGGATAAGCATCGTAATTCTGCGTTTCAAAAGTCTCGAGGATAGCATTGATCGTGTAAGGCCCAAAGTTGGCTTGGGCGGAATAATTGCCCGCATTCACCACATAATAAAAATTGGCTGGCACTACCTGTGGCGCATCGTTAGACACTTCAACTTCAAAAACTGCGTCGGCAGTACCCGTAAGCGGGTCCAAAGGCCCCAGCGAAACGGCAGGTCCAATGCTCAGCCAAGGCGAATCGCTGCTCAGCTGACCCAGCGCATCCGGACTTTGGCTGTTGCCCACATTCAGGTTTTTGATGGTAATCAGCACCAGCTCTCCTGATTCCAGACGATTATCTCCATCCCCTCCTTGTGTATCCTGTATCAGGAAAGCACCAAGGTCCAGGGCTGGCGCTTGGAGTTTAACCGTCAGGTTTGACTCATAACTTTGACCACTGTTGAACTCGATCCGTAGCTTGAACACCACGTTATGACCATCGGCTATGTCATCATTAACCGTGAATACAAATGCAGCCAGTTTTTCTACCAAAGCACCTGCACTAATGTCTCCAAAAATTTCAGTGTTGTCCGTAATGTTGACATTTACATCGCTGGTCTCCAAGGTAGCACTGGTAGCGTTTGCCACTTGGTCGCCAAGGTTGTTCAAAGTCAGGTTCAGGGCGACTGTCTCGCCGTAATCGGCCTGTTGGTTGTTGTTCCCATTTGCGGCATCGTCCAAAACAAGCGCCTCGTTGATAACAAAGGCACCTGCTGCCGGACTTACTACTATGACACCTTGATAAGGGATATGATTGAACTGTGTGGCCGTCACGGTCATGTCACCTACATTGTTCAAGGATGGGAATTGCAACAAGGCAATGCCTCCTGTCACCGTGGCTACTGCCAGTGTCTGGCCCTGCCAGTACAGGCTGACCATTGCCCCTTCCACATCGCAAGCAACTTCCAGGGAGCTGATTCCAATGATAGCACCGCTCGAGTGGGTGGCTAAAAGGGGCAAGGGCAAGGAAGTACGTGGCACGGTAGTAGGATCGCAGAAAGGATTCCAGGTATCGGCCATGTCTATGCCACCCTGTCCGTATGCCGCAATCATAAGCGCGTTGCCGTAGGTTGCCATAGCCCCGATATTCGGGTCGAGGGTAAGGCCGTCGGCATCCAACAAGTATTGGTTCATCCCGTCCTGGCCTTCCATTGGAGGTGCCCAACTCTGGAAATCACTGGAATAGAACCCTGCAATACCGCCCCAAGCTTCTCCTGTTGCAGCATTTCCGGCGCGTTGCATGGCTTCGCCGAGACAATCGCCGCCGCCGTTGTTGGTAAAATTGCCCGCACAACAGGCTACGGCGATCACGATTGGGTAGCGGTGTTGGTTGCGCAACGTTGCAACAGCACTGGTATTGAAATTGCCGCTCGAAAGCCCCTGTTCCCAGCCATGGCCTGTGTAATTATAGATGCTAATCCCCCTCGTGTTCATCAAATCCACCAATTGGGTATTGACCGGGCTACCAGGTTGATCCGCTGTTTCGTCGCCAGGGGTAGGAGAAATGGCAGACTGATCGCCATCGTAGAATTCCCAGTATTTTTCAAAGCCGTCGGCCAAGTGCTTTGATTTCCACTCGTTGCCTTGTTCGTAGTCGGCTTGATTGTCGTCGCCAATGCCTTGGCCTTGGTCGGAAGTAGAGGCCATACCAGTAGCGCACCAGTTGTTTGAGGTGTCTGCCAAGGGTGTTTTTTCATATCCCAGGTTGCGGTTCATCATTATGTTGAGTTCCGCTTCATTGGCGGCATGGAAGCGGCCCACAAAAACTTCAGGGTAGTGGTCTTCGCCTTCCATGTATCCGAGACAATTGTCGCAGGAGTAGTTGCTGCCGGGGCGAACCATGGGGGTGAGGGCGTATTCGTCGCCGACCAGTAAAAGGTAGGAGATGTTATGCTCTGAGTAATAATTCTTTACGAAATCGTACATCGAGGCAGGGGTTCCGCCCACTTCTGAGGCTGGAACGACCGTGGTTCGTATGCCCATCTGGCGTTTCCAAGCCACAAAAGCTTCGAGGCTGGGAATGAACTCATCTTTGGCAATGACCAGCATCTGCTCTGGTTCTTCCCCATTGCGGGTTTCTGATAAAAATTGCTCATCGTAGTTCAGGAACAACTTTTGGTACAATTGCCGGAAAGGGCGGCTGATACCGCGTTCCCGGTTGGGAATGCGCTCATTTTGCCCTTGTCCGCCCGTGTTGTAGACGCGCAGGGTAATGTTGGAATACACCCGCAGCATTTTGGTGACCGGATTGTATTGCACAGGGTAAATCCAAAGTGCTTGTCCGCGCAAATCGCGCATGACAAATGGTTGTTGCAAATCAGCCAATCGCCCTGGAAAAAAAGCATCGTGTTCGTATTGGGTCCCATAGGAATACGGTACAGTAGCTGGATCCACTTTGCGCAGCAAGTTGCCCTTCGAGGGCGCTACCGCAATGTTTGGGATATCGCGAAAATCAGATGCGATGATTTCCACGGCCATGTTCCCGGTATTGGGAATCTGAAGCGAAGCAGCAAATTTGGACAAATCGGGTGCAGCCGCCTGGAGCAAGGGTGTCCCTTCCTGGAAACCAATGATAAATGCCTCGCCTTGGGGCGTTGTCACGAGCGTTTTATCAATGTCTGATAGACTGAGGCTGAGCGTGGTTTCGGCAGCTGATTTGGATAGCACGGTGATGCGTGTCTGGCCGAATAAGGTGCTGAGGGGGAGAAAGCAAAGGAGGAAGAGTACGAAATTTTTCATTGAATGTATTAGTACTAAGAGAATGATGTGCCTTGCGTGGGTCTTACGATCCCGCATTAAAGGCCGGTTCTATTTGTTTACAACAATTTTTTGCGTTCGATTTTCAGTCTGCAAGAAATACAGACCATTTGGCCACTCCCCCACCCCAATCTGTTCCACACTTGAGGCTGGAATCATCCCCTGCCACATCAACTGGCCGTTTGTATTGGCAATCCGCGAACGCTGCGGCGAAGACTGCTTGTTATCAAGAAAAAGTTGGCCGCTCGTTGGATTTGGGTAAGCCTGCAATGCCGACTCGGGTTGTGTGAAAGTGCTGAGCGTACCCGGCGTGTGCAGGCTATAAAACACATCAACAAAATTGTCTTGATTGCCTTCTTCGTACACGCGAAACCAAATCCACGTTGCACCTGGTACGTTGCCGGGCTGGACGATCAGTTTCAGGTACGGTTGAATGGTATCGTACACGGTACTCATCAACCCGTTCGAGGGAATGCCGATATAGCAAAGTCCGTAATCGCACAAATCAGCGTCCCACGCTTCCGGAAGGTTAGATTCCACCAGCCGCCAGTGCAGTTGCAGGCTGTCGCCACTGGGGTTTTCAAAATAAATATAGCACTCATTGGCCTGCTCGAACTGAACCTCCTTTACGAGCAGAGCGTCAGGCGTGGCAAAAAAAGTTTGGGCAGAAACTACGCTCGCCAAACAAACCCAAAAAACAAACAGGCAACTCGTGCGCATTCTTGCTAAAAGTTTGGAAAATTAATTTTACAGAATTGCTGCGCAAGGTAGGAAGCCTTGTCGAATCCTCGGATGCTCCCCAATAGATCGTTTTTGCAAGGTTTGGACAAAAGGGCTGGAATCGGATAATGCGGGGTCGAAAGACCCTCGCAGGGCAAAAACCGGGACGAATAGAATGTTTAGCGTTTCTGAATCAAAATGCTCCTGTTTATGAGCAGCTTGATTTCAGGACAAGAGAATTGTACTTGGTACACCCCGTCCAGCAGGGTACTAAGGTCAAGGCTGTTCCCTGTTGTGCGGCGATCAGCCATTACCTGTCCCAGCTGGTTGAACACTCGCACACGGACCTCCTGGCCATCTAAACCTGTCCAGAAGATTTGCCCCGTACTTGGGTTGGGATAGAGCAGCACCTGTTTGCCAACATTCTGACCTGAAGCTTCGGGATTACTGCTCACCGTCTTAACATCCACCACCTTGCACTTGCTGTCGGCACTGTACTGGTTGGCTACTGTTAGGCACACCGTGTAGAATCCAGGCGCAGGGAAGGTATGCACCGGGCTGGTATCCTGACCGATGGGGCTTCCATCTCCAAAATCCCAGAGCCAGTCCGTAGGCTCGTAAGACGATGCATCCCAGGAGCGCTTTATGGCGGAACTCACGGTAGCGAACCGATCGCTATTGAAGACTGGTAAATCTACTCGTTTACTTGCCTCAGCTGCCCTACTCATATCAAGGTGCAGACAAATGTAGTTATCAAAAAACTGGTTCTGCTGATTTCCAACGTTGCACCAGGCATGGCTTGAACGGCGAATCTTGCATCGCTAAGGATACAGGTATCAATGGTCAATGATCCTCCCGACTCAACTTCTATGCCCTTGGCCAATTTGTCACCACAGGTAAACACGTTCACCCTGTCCAGTGTTAAGGTGGCCCCGTTTTTTACAACAATCTTAGCACCAGGCAAAAACGCGATGGAACTGTTCGGGCCGCCACCGCCGCCGCCGAAAAAACACATATCCGCACCTGAATCTACAATCAATTCTGTGCCGATCAATATGTTGTTAGTAAAACTAGAGGAGCAGGTTTGGAGGTAACCTAAGAGTTGAAGGTCGCTGACCTCATTGCTTGGAGCACTCCTCAGATCTACAAATTGTGGGAAGATATTAATCCCTCCATTAAAAAGTGCAACCAGATCCTAACCACAATCAGCATCAAACACCCTAATTACAAGCAATTGATCCAATCCGTCCCAAGTCGATATCCGATCAAAAAGAAAGGTTATAACATCTGAGGAAGGGTTGTCTTCCGCTGGCGGGTTAAATGGGACGGTAAATGTGCCTGTCACCACCGTGTTACCGATACCGTCAGTGGTTATCTCAAACCCGTCCAATATGTCTGGATTCGTCAAGTTCAATCCAGCAGGCTCGTATGTAATCTCCACAGTAAAATCATGATCTGTAGGATAAAAGTGCTCAATCGTTAGAGGTGACGAAAAGCCTAAGTCACAAATGCTAAGTGAAGAGGGCCTAGGACAAGTGGCAGTAAAAAACTCACAACTTTGTGCCGACATTTTTTGCGAAGGGAACGCCATAAAGCATAACATAAGCCCTAAAAGGATTGCCCAACGATGGGCCGATGGGCCGAAATTAAAAACTTTGGTGTGTTTCATCTTAAATGAATCGTTTTGAGTGAGAACCCACCTGTGAAAAAACTTCTACCTGCGCCAAGGCTACGGCAGATGAATCGGCGGGTAAAAATGGGTGAAAATTGTACCCGCCTGAACGGGTATCTTTTCATGGATTAGGCACGAGAAGATTAAAGAAAACTGCCGGGCGGTGGGCATTGGGGCTTTTGTCCGGCAAAATCAATTGATGTGAACAAGATAAGCACATCTTTCGAAAGGCGATTGGACAATAAAATCAAAAAGTCAGGTTTCTGAAAAAAGGCAAATAATGCGCATTTGAATGAATTAATCTGAAATAAAACTCAACAAAGTGTCCATTTTAAATCAATTAATATTACATAAGTCAGGTTTTAAAGAGATTAAATAACTCAAAAAATTAACATAGCCCCTCGCACAACAAAAGTCCCCGCCGAACGCAACGCTCAACAGGGACAAAAAAGAACTCTATCTATCTATAACTCAAAGCAAATCATCATCCGAATGGATGACCAGTATAGGGATGTCGCTGCTCGTAAGCACCTCATTGGTAACGCTTTTGTGCAAGATATTGTCCCAGAAATTGCGATGATGTGTCACGAACACCATCAGGTCAATCCGGTGGTAGAAAGCATATTCGTACAATGCACCTACGATGTCTTCGCTCACCATTTTGCTAAAAATAAATGGTTTGTTGTAGCCAGATGTTTCAAAACTTGCTTTAAATCGTTCCCGCTGTGTCTCAAGGTCATTTTCGCCCCCCGGCCCAACATGTACAAAGTGGATTTGCCCTTCAAAGCGTTTGGCAAACGATACTGTTTGCTGCACGGACAGCGGATTGAGCGAATCAAAATCGCTGGCGTACAGCATATGCTCAAAACCCCTGAATCCGGCTTCTTTCGAAACGAACAATACCGGGCAGTGGGCATTTCTCGACACCTCAATACTGACCGAACCAAATAGCTTCTTCCCCAGTCCCCCGCGCCCGGTGGTTCCCATCACAAGGAAATCGGTATGACGCGAATACTCAACGAGCGCGACATCCGGCGCACCGTAGATGACCTTTGATACAATGCGCGGCGGCTTGTTTTTTGATTCAGAAAATTCGCCCGGCTCTGCAGCGAAGGGGGATGGAGGCTCATATTGAACCCCAAGGGCTCCCATAGTTTTGCTTATAAAAACATCTAATTCGGATTGCATCGTTTTAGTGTAGCTCGACAAAAATCCAGACGCAGAAGGCACAGTGCCTTCAAAAATGCTGTCCATCGCATACACTATTTCCAAATTGCTGTTCATTTTGTGGGCAATCTTCCAAGCAAACCCAATAGCGTTTGCCGAAACCACGCTCATGTCAACCGCCACGCTCAAGGTGCTTAGGTGGAAAATCTTGCTTTTAAAAAGGTCTTTGTTTTTCATAAGTCGGGCGATTTCAGCAAGCTCCGGCACAAAGCCTTGCGATAGAATTTCCCCTTCAACCATGAGCGCAGGCAGGGCAGTGATTCCGAATGCCTGCATGGCAATCGGATCAGCAATCTCCAGCACTTTGGCCTCCATAGCGTTGATTTCCAAAGCCATGCGAACCCGTTCAGCCAATAGCCGCGACGATGCGTCGTGCGCACCAAATATCTTGATGTGGATTTTGCCACAGCCCTGGCAGTTGCCTGTGCAAGCTGCGGAATCAGCAGGGACGGTTGCTATTTCTTTCATAATCAATCCTTGTTTTCATACACCAAACTTGAGTCAGCAGGTATTTGCTTCGACAAAGCATTCATAATATCATAGGGCGTGAGAATGCCAACCAATTCGCCATCTTCCACCACTGGCAGGGCATGGAAACGGTTGATCAGGAAAATTTCGAGCGCGACGTTGATCCGATCATCGGGCGCAACCTTGCCCAGCCTTTTGACCATGATTTCTTTAACTTGTGTGCGTTCCAAGCGAAGTTCATTCACATATTTGTCCTCTTCATAGTGCGAGGAACCACCCATGAAGAACTCAAAATCAGTCCGGCTGACAATCCCCACTATCTCGCGGAAATGCACAACGGGGATGTGGTGAAACTTGTGCGCATCAAATATTTCTTTGACCTTAGCAAGGCTTTCTTCTGGAGCAAGCGTTACCAGATGCTTGTGGTCGGTCATGAGGGAAGAGATAGGAGCGAAGATGTTCATAATAAAAAAGGAAATTTATTTTTTCAGTTGAATGATGACACAAAGGTGCTTCTTCCTCACTCGGTACGGGAATGACGCCGGTTACCGAAGCAATTGATTGAAATCAGTTTGTGGCATGAGGAAGGTTTCTAACTTTGCATTGAAATGAAACGAATCCTTGTTATCGAAGACAATTTGGATGTCCGCGAGAATCTCGCAGAAATCCTGACGCTCAGTGGCTATGAGACCCTCTCTGCCGAAAACGGCAAAGTCGGCGCAGCCAAAGCGCAGGCGGAACTTCCTGATCTTATTTTGTGCGACATCATGATGCCCGAACTTGACGGCTATGGGGTCTTGCACATACTCAGCCGTCAGGCAAGTACTGCCGACATTCCTTTCATTTTTCTTACGGCAAAAGCCGAAAAGGAAGATTTCCGACGGGGCATGTCGCTCGGTGCAGACGACTACATCACCAAGCCATTCGATGATGTGGTGCTGTTGCAAACGATCGAAAACCGTTTGAAAAAAAGCGAGCGGCTTCGCATTGCTTCCGAACAGTCAAATGGCACGCTCGAACGCTTTATTGACGAAGCCCGCGCCATGGAGGCCATCAAACACCTTTCTGAAAATCGTGAGGTGCGGCACTACAAGAAAAAAGACAATGTGTTCCGCGAAGGTGAACACCCGCGCTGGCTATACTTTGTGGAAAGCGGCAAAGTAAAGGTTTATAAAACCAGCGAAGATGGCCGCGAACTCATCGTGAAAGTGGCGCAAACCGGCGACTTCTTGGGCTTTTTAGCCCTGTTCAAAGAAGATGCTTACCCGGAAAGTGCTGCCGCACTGGAGGATTGCAGCATCAAACTGGTGCCAAAACAAGACTTTGCTGCCCTCGTGTTTGGTAACCGCGACGTGAACGCCCGCTTCATCAAAATGCTCGCCGGACATATCGCTGAGCGAGAGCAGCAACTCATCGAACTGGCCTACAATTCTGTTCGCAAGCGCGTTGCCACTGCGCTCACCCATCTCTGCGACCAAAGTGGGCCTGTAATCCACCTGCTGCGCGAAGACCTCGCTGCTCTGGCCGGCACAGCCAAAGAAACCCTCATACGCACCCTCACCGATTTCAAAAACGAACACATGCTGGATATCAAGGACGGAGTGGTGACAGTGCTTAAGGTGGAGAAACTTCGGGATATGCCGAATTAGGTTCATAGGATATTAGGATATTGAGATATTGAGATATTATCCCAACATCCTAATTTCCCAACCCCCAACCGTATCATGCGCTATTTCTTTGCCTTTCTCCTCCTCATCCACGGCCTCATTCATTTGATGGGCTTTGTCAAAGCATTCAAATTTGCGGAAATCAGCCCATTAACGCAGCCCATTTCGCGGTCTGCGGGTGCAATGTGGATGATCTCCGGGATATTATTTGTGCTGGCGACGGTTATGTTCCTCTCCCAAAGCGATAATTGGTGGATGCCAGCATTGCCGGCAGTCGTTCTTTCCCAGGTGCTCATTTTCACAAGTTGGCAGGATGCCAGGTTTGGCAGTGTCGCCAATGTGATCGCACTGATCGGGATCGTAATTGGATTTGGGACCTGGAGTTATTTCAATATTTATAAAAAAGACGTAAAGGCGGGATTGGAACAAACGGCCAATCTTCCGTCCGTCGTACTAAGTGAAGAAGATTTACAGGGATTGCCCGAACCGGTACAAAAATACCTGCATTTTACGGGCGCCGTGGGAAAGCCAAAAGTGAACAATTTTAAGGTTGAGTTCGTGGGCCAAATCCGGAAAGATGAACAGTCCGAGTGGATGCCCTTTAGCACCGAGCAGTATAATTTCATGGCAGTTCCCACCCGGCTTTTTTTTATGAAAGCAACGATGAAACACCTGCCAGTTGCCGGGTACCATCGCTTTATCAACGGTGAGGCATTCATGGATATCCGCTTGTTTTCCTTGTTCAAAGTGCAATATCAGACGGGAAATGAAATGGGAATCGCAGAAACCGTCACTTTTTTCAATGACATGTGCTGCATGGCCCCGGCTACCTTGATTGGCAAGCGGATTCAATGGCTGGAAACAAGCGGCAACAAAGTGAAAGCATCCTTTACGAACAATGGCATTACGGTCAGTGCCTGGCTGTTTTTTGACGAACAGGGAGCGCTTATTAATTTCATTTCAGAGGATCGCTATGCCGTCTCCGACGACAATACCCTGAAAAAACTTCCTTGGGCAACACCCTTGAAGGATTACAAACTACTCAATGGGCACAAAATCCCAGGATACGCAGAGGCAATTTACACTTATCCTGAAGGCGACTTAACTTACGGAACGTTCAAGACAACGGGCGTTGAATACAATATCATAGATTTCAAGCGCAATCAATGAACACGGACTTTCAAGTCACAAAATCTTCCGGGCAAACAGAAGCATTCAACGAGGAAAAATTGCGCCGATCCTTGCGCCGTGCGGGTGCTGACGAAATCGTTATAGACCAAATCTTGGAAGATCTGTCAGTGCAATGGTATGAAGGCATCAGCACAAAGTCCATTTTCAAGCGTGCATTCAATATGTTGAAACGACGGCACCGACCCGCCGCAGCCCGGTACACCTTAAAGCAAGCCATGTTCGATTTTGGTCCATCAGGGTTTCCATTTGAAGATTTTTTTGCCGAAGTGTTGAAAAGCCATGGCTATCAGGTACAAATACGCCAAATACTGCCTGGCGTGTGCGTCCAACACGAAATGGACGTGGTAGCTGAAAACGCAGACACGCTTGTTTGGGTCGAATGCAAATACCATCCGGCGGCAGGGTCGGTGAGCAACATAAAAATACCATTGTACATCCATTCGCGGTTCCGCGATTTGGAACAGTATTGGGCAAAACATCGGAGCGAAAATGAGGCACAAAAAATAGAGGGCTGGATCGTTACGAACACCCGTTTTTCGGACGACGCAATGGACTACGGGCGTTGTGCCGGGATGCACCTGATCGGCTGGAACTACCCAACAAAAGGAAGCCTCCGAGAAATGGTGGACGAAGCAAAATTGCACCCCGTCACCTGCCTCACGCTCCTGACACACCAGGAAAAAAACCGACTCCTTGAACACAACATCATCCTGAGTAAAACACTCTGCACACCCGGCAGATGGTCAGAACTCCTCCACCTTTCGAACGAACGACGAGACAAGGTGATACTGGAGGCGAACGCGCTTTGTGGAGCATGAAGATTTGCGATTTGCGATTTTGGATTTTGGATTTACGATTTACGATTACTACGATTTGGTGTATTGCGTCAAATTTTAGGGAGTGTTCAAAAATCTGTGTCAACTGCTGGTTACACAGATTTTTGAACACTCCCAAATTTTAAGTCAAATCGTAAATCCAAAATCGTAAATCCAAAATCCAAAATCGTAAATCGTAAATCGTAAATCGTAAATCCAAAATCGTAAATCGTAAATCGTAAATCCAAAATCGTAAATCGTAAATCGTAAATCCAAAATCGTAAATCAACCTAACCCATGGACTGGCTTATTTCACTTTCTGCTTACCTGACTCCCGCCTTGATCAGTCTGGTTATCTCGGCTGGCATCGGCCTGATCATCGGGTTGGAACGGGAGTTCAACACCCGTGACGACCCGGCCCATGTGGGCGGCATCCGCACCTTTGTGTTGGCCGCGATTTTGGGTAATGTCGCAGAATGGGCTTCAAATCATACGACACCAGTACTGCTCATCGCGGTATTGGCGGGCTACTTTTTATTGGTCTGTGTTGCTTATTACATGCAAGCACAAAAAGGGAAAATAGGGCTGACAACAGAGATTGCCTTGTTGCTGACCTTTCTTTTGGGGGTGGCCACTTCAAAGGGTTTGGTGCAAGAATCGCTGGCAGTGGTGGTGCTTATGACTACTGTGCTGTCGCTCAAAGACAAGTTGCATGGTTTTATCCAGAAAATCACAGAAGAAGAGTTGTTTGCTTTCATCAAGTTCATCGTGCTGGCTTTGCTCATCTTGCCCATTTTGCCGACTGAACCATTTGGGCCGGACAATTTGCTGACGCCGAGGGATTTGGGATATATTGTGGTTTTGGTGCTTTCCATCAGTTTTACGGGGTATTTGCTGCTGAAATTTGGCAGCCCGCAAAAGGGCATTTTGCTAACCGCCGTTATCGGAGGCCTGTTCTCCTCCACTTTAATCGCCTGGGTGTTTTCTTCCAAAAGCCGGGAACGGGAAGACCTTTCCCCAGCCTATGGCTCCGGGATTGTGTTGGCCTCAAGCATCATGTTTGTCCGGGTTTTTGTTTGGGCGGCCATCTTTGCCTTTCCCGTTGCGAAGGAGTTGTTTTTACCGCTGTTGCTGATGTTGTTGGTCAGTTTGGCGCCGACCTGGCAAGTGCTTCGAGGTCAAAAAAAAGCGAACGAAATAACGCCGCTTAATCCGGGCAATCCTTTGGACATAAGAAACGCTATTTTTTTTGTGTTTCTTTATATTGGCATCACCCTGCTCATGTCGGCCTCCCGCCAATGGCTCACGCCAGCCATGACCTATCTTTCGGGTGCAGTGGCAGGCATTGCCGACATTGATGCTATTTCGATTTCCACTGCCAAATGGGCAGCCACTCCTACCGGTCAAAGCCATGAAGCCGCCATTATCATCCTGCTCGCAGTAATGTCCAATTCGCTCTTCAAATGGTTGGTAAGTATTTTTAGAGGACATCGAGCCTTGCGCAAGCCTGTTGGACTGGGCTTTGGTCTGGTACTACTGGTGGGCATTGGGTGGCTGCTTTGGCGCGCTTAGAAAATCTCAAACTCCTGTAACGTCGGTGCATTGTTGCGGCTTTCTTGCTGCTCGCGGGTTGCTCCCCATTCAAAAAAGTATATTCAGAAGAAGAACCGGGTATAAACCTCAGCAAATACCATACTTACCACTGGCTGGATAATACCGCAACCAAAGCGGGCAACGCTGGGCCGGAATGGCTTTCGGGAGGGACACAAAGCAAAATCCGGGCTGCTGTTGAGGAACAATTGGGGCATTACGGCTTCAAGCCCTTCTTGATTTCATTGACACCAAAAATGGCAACCAGGTTTGGCGCGGAGTAGCGATAGGCGTGTTGGAAAATTTAAGGCCCGAACAGGCCGATGCCCGTATCAAAGCAGCCGCAGAAGCGATATTCAAGAAATATCCGGAAAAACCTATTCCCGCATTTATTCAGTAATACTTCTGAAATGTAACTTCAGATAAACCATGTCGTAGTTAAATACAGCATACATCCTCTCAATTCCCTTCATGCACACCAAACAGTATACAACTGCTTTCAAAATTGTACTTTAGCGCAAAAATAAAATCATACTCCAATCTAATATTTTGAGATACATAAGTACCCTGCTGTTCGCCACACTATTCTTTTCAGCCTGCAAAAAGCAGCCAGAAAAAACCCAGCCCACGATAGAGCGGATTACCGAATCCGTCTACGCATCGGGCATTATCAAAAGCAAGAACCAATACCAGGTTTTTGCAACAGTTGGAGGCCTGATCCAACAAATATTGGTCAAAGAAGGCGACGTTGTCAAAAAGGGCGACCCGCTATTTGTAGTACAAAATGAAAGCTCCAAACTGGGTGCCGAAAATGCAAAACTCTCGGCTGACTTTGCCGATCTGAATACGCGCGGCGACCGACTGAACGAATTGAAAAGCGTCATAGAAACTTCCAAAAGCAAAATGCTCAACGACTCACTTTTGCTCCAGCGCCAGCGCGGGTTGTGGGCGCAGCAAATTGGCTCTAAAGTGGAATTGGAGCAGCGAGAATTGACCTTTACCAGTTCGGCAAACAACTACGAAGCGGCCGTACTTCGCTATAAAGACCTGCAAAAACAACTCAATTTCGCCGCTGCACAATCCCAAAAACTGCTCTCCATCAGCAAAACCATCGCACAGGATTACATCGTCCGCAGCCAAACCGACGGTCGCGTGTACAGCATTTCAAAAGAGCTGGGCGAAATCGTGAACACACAAAGCCCTGTGGCCATCATCGGTGACACCGAGGAATTCGTAGCTGAGTTGCAAATTGATGAAAGCGATATTGCCCGAATCCGCCAAGGGCAGCGCGTATTGCTCACATTGGACAGCTACAAAGGACAGGTGCTGGAAGCTGCCATCGCCAAAATTGAGCCACTGATGAATGAACGGACACGGACCTTTACCGTTGAAGCCAATTTTACTAAAAAACCGCCTACTTTATACCCAAATTTGACCACCGAAGCCAACATCGTTATTCAATCAAAAGAAAAAGCGATGACCATTCCAAGGGGGTATTTACTCCAAGATTCATTGGTGATTTTGGAAAATAAGGAACAGAGAAAAGTGGAAATCGGTCTCCAAGATTACCAAAAAGTAGAAATACTCAGCGGCCTTAACTCGGGTGAAACCATCCTGAAACCAGCAGCCCAATGAACCTCAAACTAATCGCAGACATCGCAAAATCACTCCTCATGGCACGATGGCGGCAGTCGCTGGTGGCCGCCATAGGTGTTACGTTCAGTATCACCATGTTCATCGCCCTGCTGGGTTTTATGAACGGGCTAAACGACCTGCTGGATGGCCTGATTTTAAACAGGACGCCGCATGTTCGACTTTTCAATGAAATAAAACCCAATCCCAACCAGCCCATAAACCTTTCCAACGATTTTCAGGGTGGGCACAACTTCATTCAATCCATTAAATCGAGTGGTGGCAGGCTGGAAATCCACAACGGCGGGGCCATCCTCGCAGCACTAAAAGTTGACCCGCGCGTTTTGGGCATTTCGCCCAAAATAAGCTCCCAGGTGCTTTACAATTCGGGCACAATTGATATCACAGGGGCCGTGAGCGGTATTGACGTGATTGCCGAAAGCGAACTGTTTTTCTTCAAAGATTACATTCGTGAGGGCGAGCCTCTGGATTTAAAAAACGTGAGCAACAGTATTATTTTGGGCAAAGGAGTGGCCGAAAAACTTCTGGCCGAAATCGGCGACGTGGTACAGGTGACGACTTCCAAAGGCGACCGATTGCCCCTAAAAGTGGTCGGCAAATTTCAGTCCGGGATTGCAGATTTTGACAAAGTGCAAAGTTTCGCGTCCATCGCTACTGTTCAAAAACTGCTCGGAAAGCCCAACACCTACGTCACAGACATTCAAATTAAACTGAAAGACCTCAACACCGCTCCTTCCGTCGCCAAAGAATACGCCAAAATCTTCCAGGCCGACGCAGAGGATATTCAGACGGCAAATTCGCAGTTTTCTACTGGTAGTTTTGTCCGCACACTCATTTCGTATTCAGTGGGCATCGTGTTATTGATTGTGGCCGGATTCGGCATTTACAATATCCTCAACATGATGATCTACGAAAAGATGGACACCATCGCAATCCTGAAAGCCACCGGTTTTTCGGGCAGCGATGTGCGGAAAATATTTCTGGGCATTGCACTCAGCATTGGCCTTTTGGGCGGTCTGCTGGGTTTGGTCTTCGGGTTTTCGCTCTCGCTGATTATTGACCAAATTCCTTTCAATACCGCGGCGCTTCCGACGATCAAAACCTACCCGGTCAATTACAACCCTAAGTTTTACATTATTGGGATTGTGTTTTCACTGTTCACTACCTATTTAGCAGGTTTTTTCCCGGCGAGAAAGGCGAGTAAAATTGATCCTGTTATAATTATTAGAGGGAAGTAGATTGAAAATTTAGAAATTAGGATATTGAAATATCTCAATTTCCCTTTAGCCCAACTTTTATGGCAAAAACTGTACTTCAATCCTCGAACATCAACAAAAGTTTCAAGGATCCAATTGTGGTTCCTGTACTGAAAGACATCAGTTTTTCAGTGGATCAGGGAGAATTTGTATCTGTCACAGGCAAATCCGGCTGTGGCAAATCCACGCTATTGTATATTCTTTCTACAATGGACACTGATTACGAGGGCGATTTGCGGATTGACGGCAATCTCATGCGTGGCAAAACCGAATCGGAACTAGCCCGCATCCGAAATGAAAAAATCGGCTTTGTTTTTCAATTTCATTACCTTCTGAACGAATTCACAGTCTTGAAAAACGTGATGCTGCCTGGGCTGAAACTCCAAAAATATTCGGAAGCCGAAGTAGAACACCGCGCCATGGAACACCTCAAAACACTGGGTATCGAAACCCTCGCTTTGAAAAAGGCCAATCAACTGTCTGGCGGCGAAAAACAAAGGGTGGCTATTTCGCGGGCCTTGATCAACGATCCGCTCATCATAATGGGCGACGAACCGACGGGCAATTTGGACAAAAAAAACAGCGACATTGTGTTCGATATCTTCAAGCAACTTTGTGAAGAATTTAAACAAACCTTGCTCATCGTAACACACGACCAGAGTTTTGCCGAAAACACCCATCGGATTATTGAAATGGAGGATGGGCGGATAATTTCAAATTAAAAAACATGAAAGACAAAATATTCATCCATTTCCTCGGCGCAGCCGGCACCGTCACCGGCTCCAAGTACCTCATCGAAGCCCCTCAAAAAAAATTCCTCGTGGATTGTGGGCTGTTCCAGGGTTTGAAACAATTACGCCTGCTGAACTGGGACCATCTGCCGGTGGATGTGCCAAGCATTGATTTTGTGTTGCTCACCCATGGGCACCTCGACCATGTTGGGTACCTGCCGCGACTGAAAAAAGATGGGTTCAATGGGAAGATTTACGGCACAGCCCCCACGCTCGATATTGCGGAAATCATCCTTCGGGACAGTGCCCGCTTGCAGGAAGAAGAAGCCGAACAAGCCAATAAAGAGGGGTTTTCAAAACACCATCCCGCCAAACCACTTTATACAGAAAAAGATGTGGAGGCTACCCTCACGCATTTTAGCCCGATCAATCTAAACCAATGGATTGATCTGGGCGGCGAAGTGAAGGCGCGTTTCCAGACCAATGGCCACATTATTGGCTCTACATTTATCGAGGTGCACGTGCAGGGTAAAAAATTCGTGTTCAGTGGGGATGTCGGGCAAGAAGACGACCTGCTGCTGATGCCCCCGAAGAAGCCTGCAGAAGCCGATATCTTGTTTGTAGAAAGCACTTATGGCGACCGCCTGCACCCGGAGGGCGACGTAAAAGACCGCCTAAAAACCATTGTGCTCGAAACGATTGCCAGAGGTGGCTCCGTCATCATCCCAAGTTTTGCGGTGGAGCGAACGCAAGTAATGATGTACCTGCTCTGGCAATTGCGCACAGCTGGCGAATTGCCAGATGTGCCATTAATCATGGACAGCCCAATGGGCGCTCGCGTGCTGAGTGTATTTGAAAAGCACCGTGATTGGCACAAATTGCCAACAGCCGAATATACCGCCATGTGCGAGATGTTTCAAATAGTGGAAAGCTACAAAGAGACCCTAAACCTGATTGACACCAAATACCCCAAAATCATCATTGCGGGCAGTGGCATGGTGACGGGTGGGCGCGTGCTGAGTTATCTTCAACACTACATCGAAAACCCACAGCATACGGTACTTTTGGTAGGATACCAAGGGGAAGGAACTCGTGGACGCCAATTGCTGGAAGGCATCCATGAAATAAAAATTCACGGCAAATATTACCCTGTCAAATCCCGCATAGAAATCCTGCACGGACTATCCGCGCACGGCGACCAAACAGAACTGCTGCATTGGATGAGCGACATCAAAACTGCCCCTGAGCACATTTTCGTGATTCACGGGGAAAAACAGGCTGCCGATACTTTTCAAGTAAAAATAAAGGACACCTTTGGGTGGCAGGCGGTGGTGCCCAATTTGTATGAAATCGTGGAAATAGATATTCTTTAGCCAATTTTAAGAAAACTCAAAGGCCAGTCTAAAGTGCGTGCCGCCATTTTTGTACCAGTTTTCAACATTAAAATAACACAAAATGGACAGCACTCATTTGCATCTTTTGCTCAATCATTTCCCCATTATTGGGACAATTCTGGGCACCGCTATCATGGCCTATGGCTATTTTGCCCAATCCGAGACTACCAAAAAAGCGGCCTTGCTGACTTGGTTTGCCATGGCGCTAGTTGCCATTCCCGTCTTTCTCACGGGCGAGCCGGCGGAAGAAAGCGTGGAAGGTTTGGCAGGCGTTTCGGAGGCCATCATCGAGCAGCACGAAGAAGCCGCCGAACTCGCCATTTGGGTCATGGAAGCCTTGGGGCTTTTCGCTTTGCTGGCACTTTTCATGAAGTCTAAATATCCAAGTGCCAACAAAACAATGATGGGCATCGCCTTTGCCCTAAGTTTGGTCACTTTTGGGTTGATGGCACGCACAGGGTATTTGGGTGGTCAAATCCGCCACACAGAGATTCGCAGCGGTGCTACCGCACAAACGCCCGCTGCAGAAACAGGTGGTGAACACGACGACGATTAAACGATGAGAATCTTATTGATAGAAGACGAAGCCTCTATTGCCAATTTCATCAAGGACGGCCTTGAGGAAGAAGGTTTTGCCGTAGACGTGGCCGACAACGGTAAAAAAGGCTTGCAAATGGCACTCGACAATCTGGAAGAGTACGACCTTTTGCTGCTCGACTGGATGCTGCCCGGCATGAGTGGGATTGAGATTTGCCGGGCCATCCGAAAGCAAAACCAGCAAGTGCCCATCATTTTTCTCACGGCAAAAGACACGGTAGACGATGCGGTTTTTGCACTTGAAACAGGTGCCAACGACTTCATCCGCAAGCCCTTTTCCTTTGAAGAAATGTTGGCGCGCATCCGCGTTTTGTTGCGCAGCAAAACGGGTGAGCAGACCATTTTTCGATACAAAAACATCGAAATGAACCTCGATACCCATCGCGTCACCAAAAGCGGAGCAGAAGTGGAACTCACTCAAAAAGAGTTTGCGCTGCTCGAATACTTGTTGCGAAACAAGGGAAAAGTATGCCGCCGAACGCGCATCATCGAAAAAGTGTGGGACATCAATTTCGACCACAGCACCGCAGTGATTGACGTTTATATCAATTTTTTGCGCAAAAAACTGGAGGACCCGGCGGCTGAGGAATCATTCATCACTACCATCCGGGGCATAGGCTACCGAATCAACGATGACGCATGAAGTTGAAATTCAAAAACCGCATCGCGTTTTTCAATACGCTGGCCGCTGCCACAAGCACCTTGTTGGTGTTTGTGGCGGTGTTTTGGGTGGTGTACCTCACCGCCTACAAACATTTGGACGACGATATCCGAAAAGAACGGGCGGAGATTTTAAAAAGCCTAAAAATTGAAGGCGAGCGAATTTCGGTGCGGCACAATGATGAATGGGACGAAAAGGAGCATAAACGGGTAGAGGTAAACCCGACTTTCCTGCAAATCACCGATAAACAGGGAGACCTGGTATTTCAATCCCCAAATCTGAAAAACGAGCGCCTTGAAATCGAGACGCCCGTGGCAAAGCCCATATATTTTGACTGCAAATTCAACCAGGAACGCATACGCCTGGGGCAATTTCCAATTGTGAACCCTGGCGGGCAAAACATCGGTCAGTTGAGCGTGGGCATTTCGCAGGCTGAATCTGCAATGGTATTACGAAACCTGGGCTTGACGCTGTTGATTGCGTTTCCCTTTTTGACCCTGATTTTTTATTGGGCTTCCTCCTTTGCCGCAGACCGAGGCATAGCGCCCATTCATCAATTGATCGAAACCGCCAACAAAATAGACGATCAAAGTATCGACACACGCCTGCCGCTGCCCCCTCGGCGGGACGAAATTTTTCAATTGGCCACAACGATCAACGAACTCCTGCACCGTATCGAAAACAGCCTCAAGCGCGAAAAACAAATCACGGCCGACATCTCGCACGAACTCCGCACACCCCTTGCAGGCATCCGCGGCACGCTCGAAGTACTGCTCCGAAAACGCCGCGAACCGGAACAATACGAACAAAAAATAGAACAAGTGCTCTTCGAAACGGATCGGATGAACCGCTTACTGGAGCAATTGCTTCAATTGTCGCGCATCGAAGCCGGCAATGTGCAACCCAATACGGAACAAATCGAATTGAAGTATTTTTTTCATGCCCTCTTGGAAAAATGGCAGCCTATCTTGGCGGAAAAGCACCATACCGTTGATCTGAAAATCCCGCAAGAGACGGTGGTTGCCGCAGATGTCAACTTGCTGGAACTCATCATTGGTAACCTGTTGAGCAATGCGATAAAATATGGCCGGAAGGACGAACATCTCACCATTTCATGGCGCGAAAACACCAAAATGCTTGTTTTTGCAGACAATGGCCCGGGCATTCCGGCAAACTATCTTCCTTACGTGTTCGACCGATTTTCCCGCTCTGATACCTCTCGGAATTCCAAGATTCCAGGCACTGGGCTTGGCCTTTCAATCGCCAAAAAAATGGCCGATTTGCAAGGAATAAAATTGACGGTGGAAAGCGAAGGGGGGCGTGGGACGACTTTTTTCTTGCAGTTCCAAAATTGATTTTAGCAACGCCAAAGGACAGTACGGCTCTTGCAGAACCTGAAAATCCAAAAACGGGCAAAGCAGAGAAAAAGGATGACGACGATGACGATTAAAAAAGAAAAAAACAAAAAATGCGAAAAGGCCGCCAGAATCTTTGATTTTTGGCGGCCTATTTTATAAAAGGCTAAAAGACTACCATGGCAGAAAAATCAGAACAGCTTCAATTGGAAGTAGACACGGCTTTCCTCTACGAAAGCTTGGCAAACATACAAGAAGACGCCTCGACAGCCGAAGTGCTGCGGAGCTTGGCAGGCATCGAAAGAAGTCATGTGGAGCATTTCTTGGCAAAAATGCGGGAAACAAAACCCGATTTCCAACTGCCACCGCCAAGTAGGCGAGCCAGGCTTCAATTCAAACTTGGCGGCATTTTCGGCTACGATTTTATCATCGCCAACCTGTCGTCCGTAGAGCGGCACATGGCCATCTCGACCATTGAGCAAAAACTTCAGCATGGGGAGAAACCCAGCGGTTTTGAACACAATCACCTCAAAATCCTGGAATCCTTGTCTCATAATTCCAGCGCAAATGTCAGCGGTGGTTTTCTTTCCAAAATGGAAGGGAGGCACAAATCAGTGGGTGGTAACGCCCTGCGGGCCGCAGTTCTGGGCGCGAACGATGGGCTGTTGTCCAATATGAGCCTCGTTATGGGTGTCGCCGGCGCTGCACTTGCCAATGACACGATATTATTGACTGGCTTGGCGGGCTTGTTGGCAGGCGCCATTTCGATGGCTTTGGGTGAATGGCTTTCTGTGCAAAGTTCGAGGGAGTTGTTTATGAATCAAATCGCGCTTGAAGCCGAAGAATTGGAAGCCTCCCCGGAGCATGAAGAACTGGAACTGGCGCTCATTTATCAGGCTAAGGGCATGGAAAAATCAAAAGCACAGGAGATGGCGCACAAAATCATGGCAGACAAAGACACTGCACTTGACACCCTTGTGCGCGAAGAATTGGGCATTGATCAGTCAGAATTGGGCGGCTCGGCCTGGGAGGCGGCATTGACTTCTTTCGTTCTGTTCGCGCTGGGCGCCATTATTCCAGTCATCCCTTTCTTTTTTACCAGCGGCAGCGAAGCCATTTACATCAGCCTGAGTCTGAGCGTGTTGGGCCTGTTCGGCATCGGCAGCGCGACCTCCCTATTCACCGGGCGAACCGTTTGGTTTTCAGGCTTTCGGCAGGTATTGTTTGGATTGGTCGCAGCAGCAGTGACTTATGGCGTTGGGCATTTGATCGGGGTTTCGATTGCGGGGTAAGCAGAGATGGTTGGAACACGGATTTCAGGGATGAGACACAGATTTCATCCGTGAAATCCGTGTTCCTAAGGTTTCCTAATTACCCAAGGCAAAAAAACAATCGAGGCAATTGCCCCGGAAAGATTCAAAAGCAAATCTTTCTGGGCATCCCATTCGTCGCCTTGAGTACCGAGAAAAGCAGTTCCTGCTTCGGGGGCTACCACAGATGCTGCCGCCCATTCCATGAGTTCGTACAACACGCCTACCAATACGATGACACAACAGGCAAAAATGAAAATGGCTTTCGTCTTGCGGCTCACCTTTTTGCGCAGGATTTCAAAGATGGGTATCGCCAATAAAAAACCCCAGAGAAAATGAACAAAACGGTCGTAATGATTGCGTTCCCAACCGAGCCAATCAGATACCATCTTCCCGGCTGGCACCTCTGAATAGGTATAATGGGAACCGACGCTGTGCAACACCAAGAAAATAAAAATCAGGGTATATGAAAGCACCGAAAGTGTGACTGTGCGGTGTATGTAGAGCAAAAAAGGCACCGCCACAAGCACCAAAATGTTTTCCAAGAACCAGTCGGAGCGATATACAGGGTTTATGCCCAACAGTGCCCAGATCAGGATATAGACCCAAAAGAGCGTTTGGAGATAGCGTTTTCGATTTTTGTCAGAAAGCATTAGGATGGCTCTTTGGCCCCCTCATCTATTTCCAATTCCTGAAGGTGCTCCTCCAAATCGGCAAGCCAACTGTCCAACTGTTCGGTAGCAGTATTTTTCAATCGCTCCAGCCATTGACGGCCAGATTCGGTGTAGAAAAGAAAATAGACCGCCCCTGCAATCAATGCGGCGGCGAGCAGGATTTCGGCAGTAGTTCTTTTTTGCATAATGTTCTAATTTTCAGGTTGTTCGGTGATTATTTCAGGGACTTTCTCAATCTCCTTTTTAGGTTTTCGCAGCTTGGCCCGAAGGCTTGAAACACCGCTTCTTAGTTTGCCATAAATCTTGGTCTTGACGGAAACTCCTGTTGCTTTTCCTCCCAATTCATGCCCTTGTTTCATTTCAGGTCTCCGCCAAAATTTCAACACAACCGGAGTGAGCAATTTCAATCCAAGCGCCCATTTAGGATCTTTGACGATCATGCCTACCAAAAAGGAAATCGGTGTAGACAAGCGACCCAAAATACCTGAATCAGGCTCGCCCGGCTTTTTTGGCGAAAACCCCAAAGCCCCGCTCACGGCTTTTTTGAGCAAGTTTGCAGGTTCTATTTCCTCCCGGATTTCGCGAAAAGTCTGTTTCAAATCAGCGCGCTGTTGCTCGATTTGGGCTGCTAATGCTGCCTTGCGGTGCTGGAGTTGACTAATATTATCCATTATTATTTGGGTTTTCTGCAAGATCGTCGTGCAAAACGGATTCGATGACTTTGTTGCGAACAAACGGGCCAATCCAGCGATACACGAAAAAAGCAATCGGGACAAAAATCAGCCCGGCCAATGCAAAGCCCCCAGCGCGGTGTCCGATAAGATCGCCGAGCCACCAAGCGAAACCCATACTGAAAAAGAACAGCATAATAAGCGCGAAGATCATCAAGGTCAATACCTGGGCGATGTTGGCTGCTATGCCTGAAAATTTTTCGGTAGCCGTAAGTGAAAAGTATGCCCAGCGGGTTTCGATGTGCTGATTCACCTGTTCAAAAAGCCGGTGAAGCATTTGTTCGGTATCGGTTTGGTCTGTCATTGTTTAGTTTTAGGCTATTTGTTGAAAATGCTGCTGTCAATTCATTCATTACTCCAACAAACGAAAAGTCAATAAGATGCAAATTACTACAAAAAAGGTTGTATAAATTTGAGAAAAAAGAGATTGGACTGCTTGGTTCGATCCATAAATCAGCTATCTTTTAATGCCTTTAATGCTTCATACAATTCCCTTTCTTTCTCCGAAAGTTCAGTGGGAATCTCCACCATGATCTCCACATAAAGATCGCCAAAAGTATCCGCAGCATCATAAACGGGCATTCCAAGACCGCGCATCCGCAGTACTGCCCCATTTTGGGTGCCCGGCTGTAGTGTCATCACTTTTTCCGCGTGAAGTGTTTGGGCGCGGGTTTTGCCTCCCAACACCGCAGCGACCAGATCTACTGATTGCTTGCAACGGAGGTCATTGCCCGTACGGATGTAGCGTGGGTGCGGCGCAATACGGATGTTGAGCAACAAATCGCCCGCTCGACCACCGTTTTGGCCTGGCTGCCCCTTGCCGCGCAAGCGAAACTGTTGCCCCTCGCGCACCCCTTTTTTCAACGTCAATCGGTGCTGTTCCGTGCCGAGAGACAGCATTCGAGTCATTCCCGCAAAGGCATCCTCCAGTGATATTTGCACTTCCGCCTCTAAATCAGCGCCATTTCGCGCTCTGGGAGCTCTGCCGCGCCCGGTCTGCTGACCGCCAAAAAATTGGCTGAACAAATCTTCAAAACGCTCATCGTTTTCAAAATCACTGGCATCAAAGGAAAAAGGAGGCTGTTGTCTTGCAGTTCGTTGTCGTCCAGCCTGCCCGCCCGGCCTACCGCCCGCTTGTCCGCCTTGTTGCACCTGTTCCCAATTTTCACCATACTGATCGTAGAGTTTGCGCTTTCCCGGGTCAATCAGCACACTATTTGCCTCGTTTACCGCTTTGAATTTTTCCTCGGCAATTTTGTCGCCCTTATTCTTATCAGGGTGAAATTGCAGGGCCAATTTTCGGTAGGCTTTTTTAATGTCCTCCGAGCTGGCATTTTTCTCAATGCCCAATGTTTTATAATAATCTTTGGAAGCCATAATTTAATTGCAAAGATATCTTTAGCCTCTGGTTACCCGGTTGATAATCGTCATCCCTACCCAAGACTTGCGTCATTCAACATTGAATATTCATCACCCCAACTTTGTTGTCACAAAACCTTCGATGTTATGCCCGATTTTATCAAGAATTTTGCTGAAATATCTATCCACGAACTGCCGCTCGTGGGAGGAAAAAATGCATCGCTGGGCGAAATGTTCTCCCAACTTACCCCCAAAGGCATATTGGTGCCTGATGGTTTTGCCATTACTGCCGATGCGTACCGATTGTTTTTGAAAGAAAACAAGTTGAACCAACCCTTGGAGGCTATTGTTGAGAAATTGGACAAAATTAATTTTTCAAACCTCCACGAAATCGGCCAAAAAGCGCGGGATTTGATTCAAAACGCCCCGCTTCCAGCCACTGTGGTTGCCGAAATCAAACAAGCCTTTTTAGACTTGCGCAAACGCGAAGGCACTGACACCTCACTGGCTGTACGCAGCAGCGCCACGGCGGAGGATTTGCCCTCGGCAAGTTTTGCCGGACAATTGGAGAGTTTCCTCAACATCAGCGGGGAGGATACCTTGGTGAAAACGGTTCAGCGCTGTTTCACTTCGCTGTTCACCAACCGCGCTATAAAGTACCGGGAAGATCAGGGTTTTGGCAATGCAAACGTAGCCATTTCAGTAGGTGTGCAAACAATGGTGCGCTCCGATTTATCGGCCTCCGGGGTGGCCTTTACCCTTGATCCCGACACGGGTTTCGACAAGGTAGTGGTCATCAACAGCATTTACGGCCTGGGCGAAAACATCGTGCAGGGCCGCTCTACTCCCGATGAGTTTGTGCTGTTCAAACCACATATCGGCACCCCGTTCAACCCAATTTTCCAAAAAAAACTGGGCGAAAAAGAATGGACGATGGTGTATGCCGATTCAGCGAAAACAGGCTTACCCGTTGACAATCAAAGGACTGATCTTGGGAAAAGCGATGTGTACTCCATTTCTGACGCAGATGTGCTGACCCTTGGTCAATGGTGCGCCAAAATTGAAGAACATTATCAAAAACCAATGGACATAGAATGGGCGAAAGACGGCCTTACAGGTAAATTGTACATTGTTCAGGCTCGTCCGGAGACGGTTCATTCGAAAGAAAAAAATCTACGCGCCGCCACCGTTCGGACGTTCGCCATTAAATCAAAGGGCAAAAAACTTGCTGAAGGCATCGCGCTTGGCGAGAAAATCTCTACCGGGAAAGCACGGCTGTTGCGTTCGCCGAAAGAAGCCCACTTGTTACAGAAAGGGGAAGTTTTGGTGACGGACATCACCAACCCCGACTGGGACCCGATCATGAAACGCGCCGCAGCCATTGTCACCAACAAGGGGGGGCGCACGAGTCACGCAGCCATTGTCGCCCGCGAGCTGGGCACGGTTGCCATTGTTGGCTCCGGCGACGCGACCGACAAAATTCACGATGGCGAGGAGATCACCGTCTCCTGTGCAGAGGGCAAAACCGGGTTTATCTACGCCGGCAAAGCCGAATGGACGGTCACAGAAAAAGACATATCCAACCTGAAAATGCCCCGAACCGCGCCGATGCTCATTTTGGGCGACCCGTCGCTGGCATTTCAGCAGTCCTTTTTGCCCAATCGCGGCGTGGGTTTGCTGCGCATGGAATTCATGATAACGCACCACATTGAGGTACACCCCTTGGCATTGACCCGGTTTGAGCAACTCACGGACGAAAAGGTCCGGAAAGAAATTACGCAACTCACCCGGCACTACCGTGACAAAAAAGATTTCTTTGTAGACAAACTCGCGCAGGGCGTAGCGACCATCGCTGCGGCGTTTCACCCACACGACGTGATCGTGCGCATGAGCGATTTTAAAAGCAATGAATACGCCAATCTTGTGGGGGGCAAACAGTTCGAGCCGAACGAAGAAAACCCGATGATCGGTTTCCGGGGTGCTTCCCGCTATTATTCCCCCTTGTACAAAGACGGTTTCGCACTCGAATGCAAGGCCATGAAACAGGTGCGCGAAGCAATGGGATTCAGCAATGTAAAACTGATGATCCCCTTCTGCCGCACAGTGGAAGAAGGGAAACAAGTAATAGAAACCATGCGCGAATTTGGCCTCGAACAGGGCAAAAACGGCCTCGAAATTTATGTCATGGTCGAGATACCCAGCAACGTGCTCATGGCGGAGGAATTCGCTGAAATATTCGACGGTTTCTCGATTGGCTCCAACGATTTGACCCAACTCACCCTCGGACTCGACCGCGATTCGGCACTTGTGAGCGGTCTTTTCAATGAAAAAAATCCGGCCGTGATGCGGCTCATTGCCACGGCCATCCGAACTGCGCACCGCAAAGGCATCAAAATTGGCCTCTGCGGGCAAGCGCCGAGCGATATGCCAGAATTCGCGCAATTCCTGGTAAATGAAGGCATTGACAGCATTTCCTTCAATGCCGATGCGCTCATTAAAGGCATTGAAAATATGGTGGAAGCAGAAGCCGCCGAACCGGAGGAGAAAATGCAAATCGTGGAGAAAATGCCTTCGGTGGAACGCGACCATACTTATGTGAAACCAAGCCCAGTCGCCAATCCGGAACAGGAGCAGGGCGGGGATGATTTGGTGTTTAATAAATAACTCAACAAGGAAGGCCAGGTATAACGTAAACACAATTCCAAAATGGATGACTCAAATGTTTAGAACATGAATCAATTGAAGAAAAAATTTGTGCGCAATCTGGTTGACAAGGGCGTACGGAGCACTCTGCCCTTGGTGCTTTTTGGTTTAAGTTTCTTTGTTTTTTCTGGCTCCTGTAAACACAAATCCAGTGCAGAAACAGAAGCAGACAAAGCAGCTCGAATGGCACCCAAACTGGCAACGCCTGAGCCACCATCGGCCCTGATTCCAATCCAAAAGGAAATTTCCATTGGCCAGTTTTTTCAGCTTTTAGCGGAAATAGTTCGCTCAAACGACACCCTAAACAGTTACCAACTAAGCGAAAACCTTCTGCTCCGCGCCAACCCCTGGATACTGGACACCCTGGTGAATACCGATTACTACTATCAAAAGTCGCTGGGCAATTTTGTGTACAACCAAAAAACAATGAAGGTGCTACAACCCGGCGACACCCTGCTCATACCAGGGCCTAAAACGGCGGCGGCCTTGCTCGAAAAAATGGCCAATACCCGGCTCGACATCAATATCCCCGCTTTTGAAATGCGGATTTTGGAGGGCGACAGCCTATTGTTCACCATACCGGTCCGGGTAGGGAAAAGTCAAAAAAAATATCTCGAAGCAGCTGGTCACCGCGTAGATTTAAGAACCAGGACGGGTAAAGGCGAGATCATCCGGGTCAATCGGTATCCCATTTTTATTGATCCGGTTACAGGAGAAAGATTTAAATACACCAAGCGCGACGACTACCAAACTACCTTCATGCCCCAAATCCCTTGGCTCGAGCCAGCCATCAACGGGCAGCGTTACGGACAAATGATTCACCCTACTACCAATCCCCGTTCGCTTGGAAAACCTGCTTCTAATGGCTGTATCGGTGTCAGTGAAGCGGATGCCTGGCGGGTATATTATTTTGCACCCCTTGGCACCGAAGTGACGATTCGGTATGACCTTCAAGAAATAAATGCTCAGGGTGATACACTTCGTTACGATGACATTTACCAACTTTGGAGGGCCGGAAAAACGCCACGGGCTATTGCGGTTGCAGGTTTCTGGCGAGAAAAAACAGCGGGGATATGTGTTTGTGATACAATGTTTTGAAAATTATTTCAGACATTACGATTTTATTCTGAAGCCGATGATGGTCCAACAAGACAATTTAAAATCATTCCTGCACGAAACCGGCGAAATCTTCCGGTTCGTGCTGCGCTTTTTCAGGGAAGGATTTCGCCCGCGTTATGAAGTGGCGGAATTTGTGCGCCAGTGTTTTGTAATTGGTTACAAGTCATTGCCGCTGGTCGCGCTTACCGCGTTTATCATTGGTTTGGTGCTGACGATGCAGCTGCGTCCTACGATGGTCAAATACGGTGTGGACGTGCAGATTCCAGCCATGGTGGGTATCGCCATCGTTCGGGAGATCGGGCCTATTTTGACCGCGCTTATTTTCGCTGGGAAAATCGGCTCCAGCATCGGTGCGGAACTCGGTTCGATGAAAGTGACCGAACAAATAGACGCGATGGAGGTCTCGGGCACCAATCCTTTCAAATATCTGGTTGTGACGCGTACCCTGGCAGCGATGCTGATGTTGCCAATACTGGTCATTTTGGCAGATGCGATTGCGCTATATGGTTCCTATTTGGGCGTGAATATGTACGAACCCCTGACGTTCAACCTATTTTTTAAAAAAGTGTTCGACAATCTTGGCTACATTGATGTCATACCTGCATTTATCAAAACCTTCTTTTTCGGCTTTGCAGTCGGCATTGTTGGCTCTTACAAAGGCTATTATTCCCAAAAAGGAACAGAAGGGGTTGGGCTGTCGGCCAATTCGTCGGTGGTGGTATCGTCCGTATTTATTTTTATTATTGACCTGATTGCGGTTCAAATTGCGGATATATTTCAGTAATCTAGTGATTGGTGATTGGTGATTGGTGGATTGGTGGATTGGTGATTGGTGGATTGGTGATTGGTGGATTGGTGATTGGTGGATTGGTGATTGGTGGATTGGGGCAGTGTTCAAAAATCTGTGTCAACTGCCATGCACCCGGGAGTGTTCAAAAATCTGTGTCAACTGGCTGGTTACACCCCCTACCCCTAAAGGGCAATGTCGTTGACTTAAGGGTTTTAGCCACGTAGTGGCGACACCGTTTATAGAAAAATCGGGTGTATGAACGAGCCACGTAGTGGCGGCACCCCTGACAAATCGTGCCGGGGCTACGCCCCTCCATAAAACACGCAAAATATTGTTCTATAAACGGTGTCGAGGCTACGCCCCTTTTATACACACAAACCCTTAAGTCAACGACATTGCCCTGAGGGGGAGGGGGTGCAATGGCAGTTGACACAGATTTTTGAAAACTCCCTAAAATTTGATGCAATACACCAAATCGTAGTAATCGTAAATCGTAAATCCAAAATCCAAAATCGCAAATCGTAATTCCAAAATCGTAAATCACCAGTAAACCAATCACCAAATGGGTGAGCCTGTCATCAAAATAGAAGGACTTTGTAAATCGTTCGGCGACAACCATGTGCTGGACCATTTCGACCTTTCGCTTTTTCGGGGTGAAAACCTGGTGGTGCTCGGCAAGTCGGGTTCCGGCAAATCGGTTTTGATCAAATGCATCATCGGACTCATAGAGCCCGAACATGGAAAAATCCAGGTTTTGGGGAAAAATATCCTGACACTCGACCAAACGTCCTTGGACCATCTTCGGGTGAAAGTGGCTTTCCTATTCCAAAGCAATGCGCTCTACGATTCGATGACGGTGCGCGAAAACCTCGAATTCCCGCTGCGCCGCCATTCTTTTCAATTAAACTCCGAGGAAGTGAAAGACATGGTGATGGAAGCCCTTCAGAACGTGGGACTCGAACATACCATAGATATGATGCACTCCGAACTTTCGGGTGGGATGCGCAAACGAATCGCCTTGGCAAGGACGCTTATCCTCAAACCAGAAATCATCCTTTACGACGAGCCAACCACCGGCCTCGACCCCATAACAAGCGTCGAAATCATAACGCTCATCAATAAAATCCAAGAAAAATACAAAACCTCCTCCATGATTATCACCCATGACATGAAGTGCGTCAAATTGGTCGCGCAACGAATTGCCATGCTGATTGACGGGAAATGTTATGCCATAGGCACTTACGAGGAGCTGAGTGCCTCCAAAGATGAAAAAATCAGAGCCTTCTTCAATTAATTAGACATGAAAAAGAAGTCCATAAATGCCATCAAACTGGGCATTTTCGTTTTAGCAGGTTTGACTCTGCTCATTTTCTCGCTTTATCTGCTAGGTAAAAACAAGAGTATTTTTGGAACCCGTTTTGAGCTGAAAGCACAATTTCGAGACGTAAACGGCCTCTTGGTCGGCAATAACGTGCGCTTTTCGGGCATTGATGTCGGGAATGTTTTGGACATCGTAATTCTCAACGACACGGTGATCGAGGTGACCATGAATTTGAACAAAGACATAAAAGGATTTATCCGAAACAACTCGGTCGCCAGCATCGGCACGGATGGCTTGATCGGCAACCGGGTGATCAATATTGACCCGATGGGCGGTAGCATGCCATTGGTAGTGAGTGGGGAAAGGCTTCCTTCCCGCGAAGAAGTCAACACGGACCAGATGCTGCAAACGCTGAACCGCACCAATCAAACCGTGTCAAAAATTGCCGAAGAAGTGCTCTCAACAGTTCAATTGGTCAACCAAAGCAGCGAATTGACGAGCCTCTTGAATGATAAAAGTTTGTCGTACAACCTGCGCAATTCTTTAGAAAACTTGCACAAAACGACTAAAAACGCCTCCATTTTGATGGACAATGCCCTCACAACCTTTAAATTGGCCTCCGAAGGAAACGGCACCATCGCCACCCTGCTGACAGATACCACCCTTTCTACTGAACTCCGGCAGGTGGTGTCGCAAATAAGGACCCTGGAAAACAGTGCCGACAAACTCGTGAAAGACCTGAATGTGGTCATCGAGTCTGTTGAAAAAGACATCAATCAGGGTAGCGGATCGGTGAATGCCTTGATGCGCGATTCGGTCATGGCGGATCGCCTGCGAGCGACCATCGAAAACGCGGAAAGAGGCACCGCTGCCTTTGCCGAAGACATGGAAGCGTTGAAGAGCAATTTCCTCTTCAGGCGGTATTTCAAGAAGTTGGAGAAGAAGGCGGCGAAAGCGAAGAAAACGGAGTGAGTGATTCCCTACTCCATCATCACATCCACGATCTCCTTCCTAAAGTCATAAAACTGCTGCCGAAGTTCGCTCTTGGCATCGGAGCCGTAATTGATGAGGTAAGTCATGGTGAAATCCTGGTTTGGAAACCAGTACATATCGGCGGTGTAGCCCAGATCGCGCCCCAGGTGGCCGTAGGCAAACTGGTCGGGCGCACGTTCGAGAAAATCTTTAAAAATGCCCAGCCCCAGCCGTTTGTTGGTCGCGCCTTCGGGTTCTCCAAAAGTCAGCATTTGATCCATAGTCCCGGCTGAAAGCAGGGTTTTGTCCCGCACCAAAGCCTCGATAAAGGTTTGCAAATCAAACACATTGGAGTACAAGCCGCCATATCCGTTGCCGCTTCCGGTATTGAAATTAGTTACGTTTACAATGGTCTGGTTGTTGTACAGGTCGAAATAACCCTGCGCCACATTGCCGGGCAAATCATCGTGCCCGTAGTAAAAACTCTGGTCAAGGGCGAGTGGCACCAATACCTTCTCTCGCAGCAATTGACTGTGGTCTTGCCCGGTCGCCCGGTTGATGACCATAGCAAGCAACAGAAAATTGGTATTGGAATAAGACACCCCTCCACCTGGAGCAAATACCGGATCATCGCCGTACACGAATTCCAGCAACGCTTCAGGAGACCATTTTTTGGCTGGATTGTTCAACACCGCAAGGTAAAAGCCCTCGTCTTCAATTACATCGGCAATCCGGGTGGTGTGGTTGAGCAATTGACGGACGGTGCTTATGTTGGCGTTCTTCAATTTGGAAAGCGGTTTTTCCGGAAGCCATTTCGCAAGCGGATCATCCAGGCCAAATTTGCCTTCCTCCACCAGTTTCAGGGCCAGGGTGGCGATATAAGTCTTGGTCAGGCTGGCTGCTTTTGAAACGGTGCAGGGCGACATGTCCACGTGCTTCCCAATATCCGCCTTGCCGGAAGCCCCCACCCAAACGCCGTCCTCGTCGCGAATCAATGCGGAAATACCGGGCAAGCCATTGGAGGTGTATTTGTCCAATACGGACTGATACACGGCAGCTTTAGGGTGCGCCGTGCCAGGGGTATACGTGCAATTTTCGGAATGGCCAATTTCAGGTTTACGACAGGAAAAGTGCAACAACAAGGCTGCCATCAATACCAAGAGCGTGGTTCTTAGTATTTTTCATGGGATGTGTTTACCTTTTGAAGATGGAAAATGGAGCAGCCGCGCCCACATGTAGCAAAGTATTGGGCCATTTCCCATGTCTCAACTGATAAAAGTCAATTGCCCCTACCGCTACTATTATCCTTTTGGGGTGGAGTGCTCCTCTTAGTGGGAGCAGGTTTTGGCGCTGGCGCAGTTGGCTTGCTGCGCTGCGTTTCCTGTGGCTGCCTTTGTGCCGGTTTGTTTTCTTCCCATTTCTGACGGTGGTAGTCCTTGGCTTCTTCCGGTTGAGTCCTTGGCTGAGTTCTTGGTACGCGCGTTTCGGGCCTTTCCATTACAGGTGGTTTTTGAGTCGGCGTTGGCTCTATCCTTGGTGGACGTTGGGTTTTTGGAGCAGGTGCTGGCTCAGGCTTAGCGGGTGCTTTGGGTGGCGCCCAATCAGATCTTTTTTCGCGCTTTACCGCATTTTCTGCCTGAATCTCGGTTTTTGCGGTCTCTCTGGAACGCTGTAAATCAGGATATTTTCGCGCGTTTTTATCCAGAAATTCCTCTGGTGTGACCGTCTTTTTAGGGCTTTTGGCATTGTACTCCTGGCGGCTTGTTTCAAAACGGCCATATTCTTTCAAGCGTTCGGGCAAACGGGTTTTGTCGGCCAGAAAATCGTTCGAAATAACGTTGCGGTTGCGGTTCTGCCAATCGCTTACCCCCATGGTAATTGTCGTCCCCGAATTTCGGTGACCATAATAGTGGTTTACAAAATGCGTGGAAAGATGGTTGTAATTGTAATGGTGATTCGGGTGTTGGAAATACCAGTTCATAAAATGGTAGGATGGCAAATACACAATCACTACGCCCCGCGGATAATAATAGCCACCCCAATCCCACCACCATGGGTATGGGCGCCAACGCGGATACGGCTCCCAATATGGATAACCATACCAGTACGGATACGGGGTATAATAATGCCACACACGGATGTCGTTATCACGTTCGTAATAATCACCCTCGTAGTAAAGGTCATCGCCCGTGTAATCGTCTGTGTTGTAGCCGTTTTCGTTGGCGTATTCCTTGGCTGCGGCTTGCAGTTCGGCTTTGGCTGCCGGGTCGTTTTCGAGCGTGGTTTTCCAATTTTCAAGTTCTTCAGCGTGGGAGCGGGCAACCGCCAAATTGAGCGAATCCATTTTATGAATCACCCAGGCTGGATTGTCACGGTAGGTTTCACCTACCAGAATGGTAAAACGCAGGTCTTCATTGAGCAAGTCAATCACCTCCGGCAAGCCAAGCAAATGCTCAAAAGCCTGTTGAGCAGGGGCGGAATACCCAGTGGTAAGCCGCTCGAAAGCGCGGCGGGTGGTCTGGTTCAGGTCATGAATTTGTACGAACGTAGGCATTTGCCGGGTTACGACCCCAAAGGCATTTTCTCGATTGTGTTCAGGCAGCGCTTCGAGGGCAGTACGCAACGCGGCGGGATCATTTTTTTGCTGCACCAGCGTTGCTGTCATGCCCGGATAGCGGCTCAAATCGTAAAAAATCTCCTGCGTTGTGCGCGGGAAATCCTCGATAAGTGTACGGAAGGCCGCGCTGGTTTTTTCGCGCATGTCTTGCATCTTGATCAGCACTTCGGGATGCTTGGTGGCTTCCAAAATGGCCAGTCGTGTATCAGCGGGATACAATACGAGCGCTTCTACGGATTTCTTGTTCTCTTCCGCCAGATCGCGGAGCAGGGCTGAATCGGTTTGTGCGAGGGTAATAGATTGGCTGAAAACCAGCCAAAATGCTACCAAGGACAAAAAATTGGGAATGATTTTCATGACTTGATATTATTAGAAGATGTTTGAATTATTCTCTGCGAGGCAAAAAACAGGGTTTCAGTAGGCGGGTGGAACACGGATGACACGGATGAGACACGGATTTTGTTCGTAAGAAGATATAAATCTGTGTCTCATCCGTGTCATCCGTGTTCCACCCGCCTACTCAACAATTGGATACAAAATTGGGGGCGAATCTGGACGGGCACGGCGATGCAAATCATCGGGGAGGATGATTTTACGGTGATGTACCTACATTTGCATCCTTAAACGACCGGTGTATGAATCAAAAATCTCCCGTGCATTTGTCATAGTTTGTTGGATAAATCTAATGTGGTTAACCGGTTTCACTCATCTGGAATTTAAGGATTCATGAAATGATTAAAGACGAAATATTGAACAAAGCCTTTGAGATCGGCTTCAATTATGAAAAGTTTGCCTATCGGGAAAAGGCAAGGGTATCTTTGCCTTGTTCGGCCTATCTTAAAAATGGAGAATTCTATGAGAACACCGTTCTAATATTTGATGAAAATCCAAACCAACAAAGTACAAAAATCATACTCAATATAGAAGATATAGAACGAATTGAAAAATCTGAATACGCATTGCCCCACAAGTTCAGAACAGCGTCAATAAATGCGGAAGAGTATAGAAATGACTGGCCATTTTTTTTACGAACAAAGCAAAATAAATTATTAAGCTACAATGCATATGAGCCAATTCATTTTACCTATAACAAAGACGTAAAAGCAACAGATATAATTGAAACCGTAGATTTTTATACTGCTAAAAAAGAGGGTTATGAAGGTGTATCCAATAATTTTGGGCCAATTGCATTGATTTTCTGTGGATATGATGAAGCTTTGATCGAAAAAATAAAAAAATCATACAACGAGGCTTTGCAAAAATAAAAACTTCGACGCGGCGGTGTTCCACCTCCCATCTCAAACATTTTCAAAAATGAAAATAACACTATGCAAACAACAACAGAAATAACAGCAATATTTGACACAACACTCGAGCGGGCATTTAAAAGCCCCATGCTCTGTGATATTACAAAAGTGCATAACGGATACGGAATTACGCCCAAGGTTACATACTGCACAGAGGATGAAAGTTGGGGAAAAGTGGGGGGCAATCGAAAAGTTTTTATGGCCAAAACACTGACCTTTAAAGGGGGCGAATCTTCTCTTGACAAAGTGTTAGAAAGAAAAGAAAACGAATATTGGAAGATAGAAATTTCTGACTTTAAGGCCTGGTCTATGGGCTTTGAGAAATTTCAAGGCGAGTGGTTTACTACACAATTTCAAGAGGGAAAAGTGCTGGTTCGGTACCGATACACTATGTTTTCAAACAGCACCCTATTTTACCCCTTTCATTGGCTGTTTACTAAAATAGTCTGGCGCAAATACATGAGGCATGTGCTGGAGAACATCAGAAAATTAACCATCAGCAAGGCGCCATACCTGCATGAATAAAAGGTGCGCAAGTGGGCACAAATGATTTTGCGGGACAAATATTTAATAGGCTCTTATCCACCACCATGCAACACCCCCTCTCCATCGGCACAGACATCGGCGGCACCCACATCACTTGTGCAGCCGTAAAAATCCAGGACGGCGAACTTCTGACAGAAACCCTGTCGAGGGCCACTTATAATCACGAGGCCTCTGCGGAGACCATTCTCCAAAGCTGGGCAAAAGCCCTGAACAGCACGCTTTCCAAAATAACGGAATCGCAATTGGCGGGTATCGGCTTTGCCATTCCGGGGCCTTTCGACTACCTGAACGGTGTTTCGAAGATGGAGCACAAGTTCAAAAACATGTTTGGAATTCACATTCCCAGTGCTTTAAATCCTTTGTTGACAACGCAAGAGGAACTGCCGATGCGCTTTCTGAACGATGCCACTTCCTTCGCGGTCGGAGAGTCATGGACGGGGGAAGGGAGAGGGTTTCACAAAGTGGTGGTCATCACGCTCGGCACCGGTTTTGGCTCTGCTTTCATCGAAGATGGCGTGCCCGTCGTATCCGGGGACGAAGTGCCCAAAGAAGGCTGTCTCTGGCATTTGCCTTTCAAAGACGGCATTGCGGATGATTATTTTTCGACGCGTTGGTTTGTTGGGGAATACGAAAAACAGACCGGGCAAAAGATCTCCGGAGTAAAGGAATTGATGGATAAGTCAAGCACAGATGCCCTTGCAAAAGGCCTGTTTATACAATTTGGTCAGAACCTGGCGGACTGCCTGGCCACTCCGCTCCAACAATTTGGCGCGGAGGTTTTGATCATTGGGGGCAACATCGCCCACGCGCTGCCGCTGTTCGGGGAAACGTTCCGGGAAGGCTTGGAAAAGGCAGACGTGCCTGTCAAGGTCGTCGTTTCAAAGCACAGTGAACACGCGGCACTGATCGGTAGTGCCCGATTAATGGACGATGCGTTTTGGGGGAAGGTTTCGGCTCGATTGCCGAATATTTAAGTGCCAATCCTTTTGTTCCACAAATTCGCGCCATTTTGTCGAACCTATTCGATAAAGTGGCGTGAATTTGTCGAATAGAGGATTTGCATGCATGGAAGAACAGAAAGCCTCCAAGCAGAAAAAGGATCGGGAAAAACAATTTCGATTTCATGATCAAGTATTTTTCTACAAAGTTCTATAAAAGCCGAATCGGCCACGATGGCGACGCTCATCCATTAAGGTGACGCTTAAATCAAAGCGCCGCATGCTTAAAAAACCGCCGCTTCGTCCCTTCCACGATAAAACTGTACAGTACCGCAATACCGATCATAAAGCCCAGCAAAGACAAGGGCAATGGAGTCAATCCTAATCTTTCCCCAATGGGCAAATAAGGTAACAGCAGCGTGCATGCTACGGTAGCCACGCTCGTCCCCAGAAGCCAGCGCGAAGGTCGGCTCTTGAGCGCAGGGCGCACAGTGCGGATGATGAGCAGCACCATGATTTCGGTCAGCACGGATTCTATAAACCAGCCGGTCTGGAAGGTGCTTTCTCCAGCTTTGAAAATCAGAAGCAGACACCCAAAGGTCAGGTAATCGAACAGCGAACTCTGGATACCAAACACGACCATGAACCGACGGATGAGGGCGTTATCCCATCTTTTGGGACGACTGAGTTGCTCTTCGTCCACATTGTCGGAAGCGATGGTGAGGGCGGGAATGTCGGAAAGGAAATTGAGCAACAGGATTTGGGCTGGTAAAAGGGGCAGCCAGGGCAAAAACAGGGAAATACCCGCAAGGCTAAACATATTGCCAAAATTAGCACTCGTGGTGATGAAGATATATTTTAGCGTGTTGACGTACGTTTTCCGTCCATCTACAATGCCTTTTTGAAGCACTTCGAGGTTTTTTTCCATCAAAACAATATCGGCGGCTTCTTTGGCGACATCTACCGCAGAGTCTACGGAAATACCCACATCGGCGGCTTTGAGGGCTGGAGCGTCGTTGATGCCGTCGCCGAGGTAACCTACCACATGGCCATTCGCGCGAAGGGCACGGATGAGTCTTTCTTTTTGCTGAGGCTCGACTTCGGCGAACAGGTTGGTGGATTCCACCCGACGGGCGAGGGCCGCATCACTGAGGTTGGAAATGTCGTGCCCGGTGACCATTTCTTTGTCCTCAATACCGATCGTTCGGGCGAGGTGAGCAGCGGCGAGGCGGTTGTCGCCCGTGATAATTTTCAAGGTGATGCCGAGGTTTGCGAGGCTGAGGAGGGTATTCGGAATATCCTCGCGGGGCGGGTCTTCGAGCAAAAGAAAGCCGAGGAACACCATGCCTGTTTCGTCGTCCTTATTAATGACAGGATCGCCCGTCAGGTCTTTCCAGGCAATGCCGATGGTGCGATAACCCTGAGCGCTTTGTGTCTCAAATTGTTGCATTACCGCCTTCCGAACGCTTTCGATGGCCACGATACTTCCGTCGGGCATTTCCACGCGGTTACAAACCCCCAGCACCTCGGAGAGCGCGCCTTTGGTAATCATCAAATCTTTGGCGCCATCGTGGACGACAATGCTGAGTCTTTTTCGCAAAAAATCATACGGGACCTCATCTTTTTTTGAAAAATGCCCCGCCTCCATTTCCTCCAATTTGCGGATGGCCTCGTCAAGCGGGTTGACAAAACCTGTTTCAAAATGGGCATTGAGCCAGGCATATAGCCGCACCCTGTCGCAGTGCTGGCCATCAAAACCAAGGGTCGCCGCCACCTTGGCTTCTCCTGTGGTAAGTGTTCCAGTTTTATCCGAACAAAGAATGTTGATAGCACCGAGGTTTTGTATCGCGTCCAGTTTTTTTACAATGACCTTGTCGCGCGCCATACGGATAGCGCCTGCCGAGAGGGTGGTGACCATGATGGCAGGCAAAAGTTCGGGTGCCAGGCCGACTGCCAGAGCGATGGAAAACAGGATGCTCGCCGCAATGGGCTTCCCAAGAAAAAGGTTGAAAATCAGGATGCCGACCGAAAGCACGAAGGTCATGCGGAGCAACAAGTAGCCAAATTTGTGGATACCCGACTGAAAGGCGGTTTCTGGCTCAAGCTGCCCCATTTGGGCGGCAATTTTGCCGAATTCCGTTTCCGATCCTGCCTGTACCACTACCGCTCGTCCGGTACCGCTCATCACACTTGAACCTTCAAACAGGACATTTTTGCGCTCCGAAAGGGACGCGTCGACGGCTGAAAGGCCCGGTTCTTTTTCCGCAGGGAACGACTCTCCGGTAAGCGCGGATTCGTTGGTGTGCAAATCGGTGGATTGCAACAGGAGGCAATCAGCCGGCACCACATCGCCCGCAGAGAAGAGCACCACATCGCCCGGCACGACCGTTTCTTTGGGCACTTTAACGGGTTTGCCGTCGCGCAAGACGGTGCATTTGATGTGCATCATTGCCCTGAGTTGCTGCACGGCTTTGCCTGCCCGGTATTCCTGCCAGAAGCTTAGCGATCCAGTCAAAAAAAGGATGGAAATCAGGATGACAGCGTTGCTCCAGTCGCTCATAGAAGCCGACAGAATAGCGGCAAAGACCAGCAACAGCACCAGCGGGGAAGCAAACTGCCGGGCAAACAAACGCAGGGTTTGCAGCCAATCGGGTGGATGCTTTTCTGCTTTTTGTCGCTCGGCAAGTCTACGGGAAGCAAGCTTGCCGCTCAGGCCACTTTCGGAGCTGCCCAGATTTTGAAAAACCGTTGTTGAGGTTTGATTCCAGAATGGATTGGGCATGATAAAAAGGGAGGATTGGCCTTTTTATTCGGGCCATTGTGCTAAATTATTCTTGTCAAAATTACTTATTTTTTAAGGTTAGAAACTGGCATTTCGTAGTAAGCCCGCACTCCTGGCGTAAAGCACAACAGAACGATTGCAATTGCCCAGCCCAAAAGTGTTGGTTGGAGAAAGAAATACGGCACCATATATAATGATATGCATTGGGGGCAATGCTGATTAATATCATTCCCGCGTACGAAAGCGGCCTGCACTTTTGTTATAGAAAAAAGTATGTTTTTTAACGAATCAATATTCTGACAGCATGAATACGATTATCGCTTGCACCGATTTCTCCAATAACGCTACCAACGCGGTGCTATATGCCGCAGCGCTCGCCAAGGCTACCGAAGCCCGGCTGCTGCTGTTCCACCATTTCAACTACCCGGTTCCCGCGACTGATCTCCCGGCGGTCTTTCCCAATATTTTTGTGGACGAGATGGCCGCAGGTTTCGAACGCAGACTTCAAGAACTTAAAGATGATTTGGTCCAAAGCTATTCCATTGAAATAGACTGTGTTGTGCGGTCATGGGATCTGCCAAGCGACCTGGACGAAGTCTTTCAAGCCGAGCAGGCCGATCTGGTCGTGATGGGCATGCACGGACAAAATGCCGTAGCAAATGCGCTGTACGGCAGTGTGACTTCTTCCGCTATCCGTCGCGGCAAACTGCCTTTGCTTGTGGTGTCGCGCGGCGTGGTTTTCCATCCAGTGAAGAAAATCCTGTTCCCGTTTGACGACCACGCTATCCCAAACACCGAAACTGTGCAAGCCCTTCGAGATTTGGCACTTGCCTTTGATTCTTATATTGAGGTCTTCACCTTGTTTGATTCGAAAAAAACACCTGAATTGGTGCCGCAAGGTGGACTGTCGGCTGCTAAAAGCAAGCTCCAAACGCTGCTCACCGGAATTCGCCACGGTTACTCCTATGAGAACGAAAATGCCGTTGACAAGGGCATCTTGTACGAAGCCGCCCGCAGCTCCGCCGATATGGTGGCCATGATTCCGCACCATCATTCTTTTTTGTCCAACTTGTTCAATCGGAGCGAAACCCAGCGTGTAGCTGCTGCCATCACGCTGCCCTTGCTAGTGTTGGGAGAAAAGGTAAAACAGCCCGCACAACCGGGAAATTGAGTTTGCCAAAAATCACCCAATCTGGTGACTTGTGTCATTTTTACCAAGGCTATCCTAACGGAATTTTGTTGCATCATTCTCCCTACCTTTATTATGGCCGTGATCTCAATTGAGATTTCGGCCATTTTTTTTACGCTTTCTGATGAAACTCCTTGTGATAGATATGCAACAACAAAATGAATAACGAAATCAAAATAGGGCCAAATATAAAGCCGATAAACCCAAATAACTGTAGTCCCACTACAACCCCGAACAGGGTAATGAGCGGGTGCGCATGCGTTATTTTTTTCATCAGCCACATCCGGGCGATGTTGTCAACAGAACCCATGACGAAAAACCCATACAGAAAAATCAGCAGTGCCTTGCCTTCAGCACCTTGCCCTAAAAATATGAGTGAAAGCGGTACAAAGGCCAAGGCTACCCCCAACACGGGCATCATGCCAGCCACAAAAGTGATTGCGAACCACATCCACATATCTGGAACGCCCAAAAACCAATAAATCAGCAATCCTGCAAACGCCTGCACCAAGCCCATGAGCGGGATGCCGAGTGCATTGCCCCAGACCATGTCATTGAGCTGTTTTCGCACATACGTCACGTTTTCGTGTCGGAGGGGCATCCAGTCGAAAAACGACTGCTCCATTTTTTTGCCCTCCGTTAGCATAAACCAAAGGATAAAATAGGTTGCCAACAGCAATCCAAGTCCATTCACAGTAGCCCCCACCAATCCCTGCGCCGCGCCAACGGTCCAATTGCTGAGACTGGCCATATTCTCCGGTGTGAGCAGGGAGATTTCGTACCTGGTTTCCAAGGTCCTGATGAGTGCTTCGGCGTTTTGTCTGAGTTGATCTGCGTTCTGAAACAAGGAGACCACACGTCCTTGAAGCATCATAAACAACCAGTTGAAGGGCAGAAGGATGGCTAAAAATGACAACAGCAAAAGCAGTGCGGCAGCGGCTTTTTTATGCCATTTCCAGCGTTCGGTCAGCACAAACAGAGGGCTTCTTAACAGCACATACAACGTATAAGCACCCAGCAAAGCAGGAACGAAGAAATGGAGGTTCCAAAACAGCACCACAAAAATGCCTGCAATAAGCAGAATCAGAAAAATTTGCCGGATGGGTGTAGCGGGAATCTGAGCCATGTTGCAAGGTATCGTAAACCTCGTAGGTTTTGGAACCTACGAGGTCTATAAAAGCGGGTCACTCGCTAGAACGACCCGCTAAAGGTAAAAACGCTCCTGAATTACTATTTCACCAAAATCAGTTTGGTCGGTTTTTCCATACAAAGTTGCATACAGAAATGCTCCATAAAAAATGATCTGCCTCAGACACAACACTGATTTGTGTGGATGACCAAAATCACCCCTTTCCCAAACTGCCGTCATCGGTTCTCCAGGGTTTGGGTCGCCATCTTGCAGCTGAATTAAAAACTATCTCTTATGATAAAAGAAGTCAGCGGCGACATTCTAATGTCCAAAGCCCAAGCCATCGCGCACGGCGTTGCACCACACGATCACTTCGATAACGGTTTGGCACTCAGCCTTCGACAAGATTATCCTTCGATGGTCAAAGATTTTCGGCACTGGTGTCACCAGACAAACCCCGCTCCCGGCGAAGCTTGGATTTGGTCTGGTGCTGAAGGCAAGCGGATCATCAACCTTCTCACGCAAGAACCCTCCATCGGGCACAGTGGACACCCTGGTGTTGCTTCCTTGCACAATGTAGGCCATGCCTTGCGCGAATTGAAAAAAATCATCCTTAAAGAAGGGATCAAAAGTATCGCAGTTCCACGCTTGGCAACTGGAGTAGGCGGGCTGCGATGGGAACATGTTAGAGATTTGATTTACAGCACGCTGGAAGACACAAACGCCCATGTGTATGTCTATTCCAGCTTTGTGAAAGGTCAGGCAGCCGAAGAATAAACACCTGATAATCAGCTGATCAACATGAATATAAGTACCATTCTTCTTTCATTCTTATACTCCAACTCGACGCGCCTTTTGAGGTGGGCTATCGGTATCAATTTCTTTTGGTTCGGCATGCTGAAATTTTTCGATGGGCTAAGTCCAGCGGAGAATCTGGCCAAAGACACCATTCGCATTCTGACCTTTGGAGTCATCCCGGACGCTGTCAACCTGATGTTGCTTGCCATTTGGGAAGTGGGTATCGGAGTGATTTTCCTGAGCGGGCGTTTTACCAAATTTGGTGCCCAAGCAGCCGTTTTACACATGGTTTTCACATTTATGCCCCTGTTTTTCTTCCCGGAAGTTTCCTTTTCGCACGCTCCGTATGGTTTCACCATCGTGGGCCAATACATTGTGAAAAATCTGGTGTTCTTAGGGGCATTGTTGGTTATTTTGAAAGAGGAAAAAAAAAATTATAGACCCTAAAATTTCCATCAATTTCCATTCCGTGCGAATCCGGCTTACCAAAATACTGACGTTTGAAATGGCACACGTTGCTGCGAAATCGGCTCCGTGATGCTACTTGTTCATCGGGTGACTTGAAGTCACCCGATGAATAAGTAGCAAATTAACCCAAACCAGCAAAAAGATGCAAGAGTTACTCGAAAAATACGACATCCCCGCACCGCGATACACCAGTTACCCAACGGTGCCTTATTGGGAAGCGGAAACGCTCCCGGAAAAAGAATGGACCGACCATGTGGTGCAGGTATTCGAACATAACCACCATTTAAGCCTTTATATCCACTTGCCTTTTTGTGAAAGACTATGTACTTATTGTGGCTGCAATAAGCACATCACGACCAATCATGCAGTGGAACCGCCTTATATTAAGGCCGTTCTGGCGGAATGGAAAATGTACCTGGGTCTCTTGCCGGGCCGACCTGTTTTGAGCGAATTGCATTTGGGCGGCGGCACACCCACATTTTTTCACCCGGAAAACCTGCGGGAACTGCTGGAAGCCATTTTTGAAACCGTAGACATCGCGCCGAAGCACGAATTCAGTTTTGAGGCCCATCCAGCTAGCACCACAGAGGAGCATTTAGAAGTATTGTACGAACTCGGTTTCCGTCGCATTAGCATTGGCGTGCAGGACGTGGATAAGGATATTTTGCAGGTTATCAGACGCTATCAAACGATTGAGCAGGTGAAATTCGTAACCGAAACAGCGCGCTTCATCGGATATGACTCGGTCAATTTCGACCTCATTTTTGGATTACCCTTTCAAAAACAGAAACATATTGTCAAAACAATGGAACTCGTCGGCAATTTAATGCCCGACCGGATTGCTTTTTACAGTTACGCGCACGTTCCCTGGCTTAAAAACGGCCAGCGCGCTTTTGATGAAAACGACCTGCCCAATGCTGTTGACAAACGGGAACTTTACGAAAAAGGGAAAGAATTGTTGGAACAAATGGGTTACCACAATGTGGGCATGGACCATTTTTCGCTTGAAAAAGATGCCTTGTTTCAGTCCGCCCAAACAGGTGTGTTGCACCGGAATTTTATGGGCTATACCCCGGTGTTCACTCCGCTCACCATTGGGTTGGGAGCCTCTGCGATCGGGGATACCTTTAGTGCCTTTGCACAAAACTTGAAAACAGTAGCCGAGTATCAAAATGCAGTCGCAACTGGACATTTGCCTCTATTGCGCGGGCATATTCTGACGGAAGATGATATGAAAATCAGACAGCATATCCTGAATTTGATGTGCCGTTATCAAACCAGTTGGCAGCCAACCGATGAAAGGGATGTGATTTTGGCAAGGCTAGCCGAGCCTGCAGCCGATGGACTTGTAGAAATCGGGTGTTCCGGTGTGCGGGTCACCGAGAAAGGCAAGGGATATTTGCGGAACATCTGCCTGGCATTTGATGCACGGTATTGGGCCAAAATGCCCAGCGGACGGGTGTTTAGTCAGGCGGTTTGATTTGCGATTTACGATTTTGGATTTACGATTTTGGATTTTGGATTTACGATTTACGATTTTGGATTTACGATTTACGATTTTGGATTTACGATTTACGATTTTGGATTTACGATTTACGATTTTGGATTTACGATTTACGATTTTTGATTTACTATT
>Ga0163148_10000590_pt1 | contig 49244 bp, 39 predicted proteins | sample OliLakLV19MP7P2_FD_148606 | JGI IMG/M metagenome (GOLD analysis project Ga0163148, IMG submission 148606) | Freshwater microbial mat bacterial communities from Lake Vanda, McMurdo Dry Valleys, Antarctica- Oligotrophic Lake LV.19.MP7.P2 | ecosystem: Environmental > Aquatic > Freshwater > Lake >... | reverse complement strand
GTAAAGTCTCAAACTCCGGCGGGTGAAGACTGGTCAAGGCTAAAAATTGGCTCGCATTTTTTGATATAATTTGATAATCCATAGTTGGGTATCCCTTTTTTTACTCGGGCGCATAGTATATAACTTTTTTTCGAATAATCTCTATTGTTTTAAAATGGTTTTAAAAAAATGTAGGGATTTTTAGGGTGTTTTCTTTTTCGTACCATTAGACGGGAAGGCTTTAAAAAAGGTTGGGTGTGGCAAAAACGAAGGAAATGTTAAAGTCAAATCAATGATGTCTTTTTTCTAATACTTCAATCACATTTTGCAAATTGTAATTCTTTGCGGCAAGCAAAATCAAGTAATGATATAACAAATCAGCCGCTTCGCCGAGAAACAACTCCTCATTGTCATCTTTCGCTTCAATGACTAATTCTACGGCTTCCTCGCCTACCTTTTGCGCGACTTTATTGATGCCTTTTTGAAAAAGGGAAGTGGTGTAAGAACCTTCTTTTGGATTGGATTTACGGTTTTGGATAATTTTTTCGAGTTGCCACAAGAAATTTTCTTGATTCACTTCGTTGAAACACGTATCTGCGCCGGTGTGACAAGTCGGTCCGTCGGGACGAGCTTTGATGAGAATCGTATCTTTGTCGCAATCAACTTTTATATCAACGACGTGCAGGAAGTTATTGGAAGTTTCTCCTTTTGTCCACGAGCGATTTTTGCTACGGCTGAAAAAAGTGACTATTTTTTCAGCCACCGTTTTTTGCAAGGCTTCGGCATTCATGTAGCCCAGCATTAAAACTTTATTCGTAACAGCATCTTGGATGATGGCGGGAATTAGCCCGGCGGTTTTATCAAAATCAAGTGGTGGAAGATTCATTGGAATTTTTTCTTTGAAATATACAGATTGAAGAGATTACACAGCCTGAAGGCTGTGGTACGTGGTCAGCGTAAACGCTGTGCTACGCTTCTGCCAATTGCAAAAACTGCATCTCATACAATTGCCGGTAGCGCCCATCTTCATTTTTCAGCAATTCTTCGTGCGGACCATATTCCTGCACTTCTCCTTTGTGCAACACCAAAATATTATCCGCATGGCGAATCGTGGTCAACCGGTGCGCAATGATAATCGAAGTTCGCTTTGCGATTAATTTTTCAATCGCAAATTGAATCACCGATTCTGATTCCGGGTCAATCGAAGAAGTCGCCTCGTCGAGAATCAAAATGTCAGGATTAAAAACCAATGCGCGCACAAATGAAATCAATTGCCGTTGTCCCATCGAAAGCGTTGCGCCGCGCTCCATCACTTGATAATCGTAGCCGCCCGGCAAACGCATAATGAACTCGTGTGCGCCAATCATTTTCGCTGCGTCTATCACTTGCTCGCGCGTGAGGTGGCTATCTCGCATGGTAATATTTTCAAATACCGAACCAGAAAACAAAAACACATCCTGCAAGACGAGCGCAACGCGCCGCCGCATCGCTGACAAATCATATGCTCGAATGTCCGTTCCGTCTATTTTGATATGTCCTTTTTGAATATCGTAAAAGCGATTTAACAGATTGATAATCGTGGTTTTACCAGAGCCGGTGCTGCCCACAATTGCCAATGTTTTTCCGGGTTGAATTCCAAAAGAAACATCTTTCAACACGTAATTTTCGTCATTATAAGCGAACCAAACGCGGTCGAATGCTACTTCGCCTCTGAATCTTTCCGGCTGTAACGTGCCATTCTCTTCAATTTTATCGGTTTGTTCTAAAATACCAAAAACACGTTCCGAGGCGACCAAACCCATTTGCAGCGTATTAAATTTATCCGCCAGCATCCGAATCGGACGGAACAACATATTGATATAGATCGGAAAAGCGACCAGTGCGCCGAGCGTCACCTCATTGCCAATCACGCCGCGCGCGCCGTACCACACCATCAGGCCCAGCGAAGCCGCCGCAATCACATCCACCACCGGAAAAAATATCGCGTAATAAAAGACCGATTTTAAGTTCGCACTCGTGTACTCGTGGTTGATGGTTTTGAATTTATTCGCCTCTTGTTTTTCTGCGTTGAAAATTTGCACCGTACGCATCCCCGTGATACGCTCTTGCAGGAAGGCGTTCATTTGCGCCAATTGCGTGCGTACAATCTGAAACGAAGCGCGTACTCTTTTTTGAAAAATGTAACTCGCCAGCAGCAAAAACGGCAGCGTCATCATGCACACCAACGTCAATTTCCAACTCGTGTACAACATCATCGCCAGCACCGCCACCACCGTGAGCATATCTGCAATCATCGTGATAATCCCTTCTGCAAAAATCTGGTTGATGGCTTCAATATCGCTAATGGTTCGGGTGGTGGAAACGCCGATTGGAGTCTTGTCAAAATAATTCAATCGCAAGCTCGTAATGTGCCGAAATACGCGCACCCGCAAGTCGCGAATAACGGATTGTCCTAACCAACTGGTAGAATATTGAAACGCATATTCTAATACAAATTCTACTAAAAGTAAACCGACCAGTATCAGTGCCAATTGCCCTAAACCTATCAAATCATAGTTGAAAATATAATCATCCACCATCACCGTTAACAGGCGTGGACGCAGTACGGATAAGGGCGCGATGATCACCGCCAGTACCGCCGCGAAGATAAAAACCGTTCGGTAGGGTTTTGCCAGCGCAATTACTTTCGCCAGCAAGGACACATTAAATTTCTTTTTTTCTGTTGTAGCCATTGAATGATAAGCAGCCGGGTCGTTCTAAAAAAGATTGATACAATCATTTGGAAACGCAATTTACAAAAAGATAGTTTTACGCGATTTAAAAATGGCAGCAACCGGTTGTTTGCAAACTGTGTAGTTTTAAAGTATTTTGCGTTTTTATTTTGTAATAGGTAAAAGGACAACTTAACACAAGGCACACAAAGTTCTGCACAAAGGACACAAAGCGTTTTCTTTTGTGAGCTTAGTGAAACCTTTGTGTCCTTTGTGGTTAAAATTAAATTACAACAAGACTGACAGATGAAATCGAATCAAATATTATTTCTGATATTTACAATTGCTTTAAGTTGTAGTTCGAAAGTGGAAAATCAGCAATCGCAAATGCCTTTGAATGCAAGTCGGGATACAGTGCCGGTTGCAGTATCTGCTTCGAAAATCGCTGATGATGAGAAATTTACAATTGATTATTTAATGGGAAAATTTGACCCTGCCAAGCATTCCAGTTTTGTAAAAATAGCACCGCCGTACGCCGACAATAGCGAGCGCTACTTGCGCAAAGATGCTTACGAAGCCTTCAAAAAAATGTATGCTGCGGCATTAAAAGATAGTGTAGAATTGGTCATCATCTCGGCTACTCGCAATTTTCAAGCACAAAAAGGCATCTGGGAAGCCAAATGGACAGGTGCTCGGCTGGTGAATGACGCAGATATTTCCAAAACAATTCCTGACCCTCGCCAACGCGCTTTAAAGATTTTAGAATACAGCTCAATGCCCGGCTCCTCGCGCCACCACTGGGGTACGGATATTGATTTGAATGATTTGAGCGATTTTCATTTCCAAAGTGGCGAAGGCAAAAAAGTATACGATTGGCTACGCGCCCACGCGCAGGAGTACGGCTATTGCCAGCCTTATTCTAAAAAAGGAGATAAACGTCCAAATGGTTATAATGAAGAAAAATGGCACTGGTCGTATATGCCTATTTCCAAAAAACTCACGAAATTGGCGAAATCCGAACTCAAAGACACCATGATACAGGGTTTCAAAGGCTCGGAAACCGCGAAGAGTATCGGCATTGTAAAAAAATATGTGCTGGGCATCAACCAAGAATGTTTATAGTTTAAGAAATGAAAAATGAAAAATGAATGAATGAGCGACCAAGAGATGGAAAGACCGAGTGAAGAGCCATAAAACCTAATAAAGTCAAAATGTAAAATTTTAAATGTAAAAGTAACGGGCGACAAGAACACACCAACACATTAATACGTTAACACAATAAAAAATGGCTTTCACCGAATCTACAATGCTGCCGCTTGGCACGGTCGCACCTGATTTTACCTTGCCCGACACGGTTTCCGGCAACACCATTCGCCTGTCGGATATGGCATCTGATAAAGCGCGCGTGATTATGTTTTTGTGCAATCATTGCCCGTACGTCCTTCATGTGAATCCAGAAATTGTACGCATTGCAAACGACTATCAAGCAAAAGGTGTGACGTTTGTAGCGATTAGCTCAAATGATGCCGAAAAATATCCTGAAGATGGACCTGATAAAATGAAAATCCACGCGGAGAAAGTGGGGTACACATTTCCTTATTTATACGACGAAACGCAAAAGATAGCGAAGGATTATGATGCGGCTTGTACGCCCGATTTTTATGTATTTGATGGAGATTTGAAACTGGTATATCGTGGTAGAATAGACGGCTCGCGTCCAAAAAATGATTTGCCGCTTACGGGAGAAGATTTGCGAGCAGCGTTGGATGCCGTTTTGGAAGGTAAACATGTGAGTGAAAAACAATATCCGAGCGGGGGATGCAATATAAAGTGGAAGATGGGAGGATAGGAAGATGGGAACCCCGTAGGACGTAATGTGAATTTTATTATCAAAAAAATGTGACGTTCTAACTAAATGCGCGTCTTAACGTTTAAATTTAAAAACCCAAAATTTCAAAAATATGAGCGAGTTCAGTCAGGTTGTAAAAGATGGTGCACAGGAAGTGGGCAAAAAAGCATGGCGCGGCACAAAACGCTTGTTGATGATTGCTTTAGTAGCATTCGTTGTGATAGGTGGCATTTATACTTGGTTTAATTATAGCTGGACGTACAGCGATGGCACGCGCTCCGGCACCTTGATAAAAGTCTCCAAAAAAGGCTACGTTTTTAAAACGTATGAAGGGCAATTGAGTACAGGCGGTTTACAAACCAATCCACAAGGAACATTGGTGAGCAACCTTTGGGAATTTTCCGTCACGAACGATGCTGTTTATCAACAATTGCAGCAAAGTGAAGGCAAACAAGTCGTGTTGCATTATGAGCAGTATCGAAAGGCGTTTCCTTGGCAAGCGAAGACGACTTACTTTGTGAATCGGGTAGCGCCAGTGAAGTAATTGTTTTATCTGCCTAATTCATATTCCCAAAAGTCGTTTTCTGCGTTGCCATTATTATTTTTTGTAACCCGTCGTGTGTTGATGTTGGAATTAAAATTATTGGAAAACCCGATTCGATAATTTAATTTGTAATTATTTATAGGTTGACTATAAGAAACCAATACTGGTAATTTAATTATATTGGAATGGATGTAAATATTATTTCGCTGGATGGTTCTATTGATGGTCAGTTCAGAATAGCCTTCGTAAGAATTTTTTAAATACCACAACGCTACCTGCCACGACAATCGTTCATTTATTCTGGGAGAAGATAAGTTCAAGTGCAAACCCACGACAAATTGAGCGTTTGTAATGAAAGCGCTTTGCGCTAAAAAAGCGGATTCAAAGTCGTCTTCCGTGATTTCATAATTTAAATTGGAAAGATTAACGCCGTTCCATTCAATATTAAAAATAAATATCTTATAAATTCACCAATTTTATTGCTGACATTAACAGGTTTTAAATCTTCATTATCTATACAATCTAATATCTCTTTATTTTCACTCATTTTTATGAACTAATGATATTTTTTAGTCATTAGCTGATGATAACTATTTTATCCATTTAATTTCTCTATCACTTCACGTGTCTTCAAAACAGTCGCAAATTCATCATGCAAACTCGCCAATGCCGTCTCGTGAATAATCTCTGCCGAATATTTTTGCCCATCCGCACCCACTTTGTCAAAGGTCGCTGTGGCATCCGAAACAAGGAAAGTATCATAACCCAAATTTCCCGCCATTCTGGTGGTGGTAGATACACAATGGTCGGTGGTCAAGCCTACGATTACCAATTTTTGAATGTTGGCATCATCCAATTGTTGTTTTAAGTCTGTTCCAATAAACGCGCTATTCACATTTTTTTGAATGATTACTTCTCCATCATTTGGTTTTACAATATCTTTAAATGCGTGTCCGGCATGACTTTCGGCAAGTCTTGAATCAGGGTTGGTCGAGCAATGTTGTATGTGAAAAATGGGCAAATTATTTGCTCTCCACAAATGCAACAGCTCGGCTGCATTCGTCTCCGCATCTGGATTATTTCGATGTCCGCCCCAGTATTCAACATCGTCCATTCCTTTTTGAATGTCAATGAGCAGGAGCGCAGGTTTGTCTTGTATGGTCATATTATGCCAAATTAAATTAAGATTTTATATTATACTATTTTTGAAATATTATCGGTCAAGTAAGTAATCAAGCATAAGTAAGTAGGCAGTTTACAGTAAGCAGTTGGCAGTTCGCAAAACATTGAAAATCAATTAATTATTCTAAAATAAAAATGTCGTTTAATTCTGCTCGATTACTTATTTAAATTATAAAATAAATTTAACTTAAATATTTGATTGTCAAATTATTAATAGACTGTAAACTGCCAACTTTAAACTGCTCGCTTACTTAGCGACTGCCAACTGCATACCGCCAACTGCTAACTATTACTTCTTTTTCTTCGGTTTTTCTAAACTCATTGCTACCCTAAATTTCACAATCTGGGTTATTAAATCCAAAGGCATGGGCTGGTCTAACGGAAATTGAACCGACCCTTTTCCGGTTTTGTAAACAGACAATTCTTTTTTAAATGACTCCATTCCGGTCGGCGCGGGGTAAAATCCGATATGATTTTTGAAAGCGGCAAAATGCACCAAATTGCCGTTTAGTGTGAAAGTTGGTATAGCATAACTAATTGTTTCTGCCGCGTCTGGCGCTGCTGCTTTAATAGTCGCCCATATTTGTTCCAACACTTTTTGAATGTCTTCTGGAAAGCCGGCGATATACGCATCAATGTCAGTAGGTTTATTCGTTATCATACAATTATATTTTTAATCCAAAGTTATATTATTCTGTCAAAAATAGATGGGCAAGGATATAGTGAATTTCCAGAATTTAGAGTATATTGCTTATTAAATCAAAAAAACAAAGCTATGGCAAAGGACAAATCGCCTACCAAAGACAAGAACAAAAAGGCACCGGAGAAAAATAAGAAGGAGAAAAAAGCAGCTAAAAAAGAAAAGAAGAACGTCAAAAAATACGATTGACGCTGCGTTTCCCGCGCCCAAACCCTATAAGGTTTCTAAAAACCTTATAGGGTTTCCCTGTCAAAGCCCTACGTGCTACCCGTTTATTTTCAATCCAATCTTTTCAAATTTAACAAGCTCGCGTCCTTCCACCCATTCCAATCTTCCATCATTCCAATTCCAAATTATAAACCTCCCATTCCCCCACTTTCCAAAATAAATACTGCCATTTGCTCAATTTTTTACATTTAAGGCACTTTTTGGTGTGTTCATAAAATAAAAAATTTTACCCTTGTATATATGAAACACGATTAGTACCAAGTGCTATGGCGCTCTTTATAGATTCTAAGCGCAATCCTACCAAATTGTAGACTTTTTAAAATTAAGTTGGAACTTCAATGAGTGACTGGCAGTGGGATCGGTTTTACTCCAATCGGTTATTTATGCTTTTGAAAAGGTACGGAAGAGAGCTGGTAACGTCTAATTTTAAGGTATAGTTATCACATTTTAAATACTCATTAGTACGAAGAGAGGCTATCTAAACCAAAAATTTGTACTTCAACGCGCTTTAACCACTTTCCTACTGCTACTGGTAGCAATGGTGGCTTGGAGCCAAAAAACAATCACGGGTAAGGTGACGGATCCCAGCAATGGCCAACCCCTTATCGGAGCGAACATTGTACGGCAGGGTACAACGACAGGCACAGTAACGGACTTAGACGGTCTGTTTTCTTTGGAAGCGACAGAAGGCGATGTTTTAATTATTTCTTACACCGGCTACTCAACTCAAAAAGTCACAGTCGGCACGAACACAGCAATTGACATCGCATTGGAAGCCGGACAGGTAATAGACGAAGTACTGGTAGTAGGTTATGGTACGACCCGAAAGGCTACTTCGACTAGGTCAATAAGTACCGTGGATGGCGCACAAATCCTGCAATCGCCAGCTACCAACGTGAGTAATAGCTTAGTTGGGCGCTTGCTAGGCTTGGTGGCTATCACAGGTAGCGGTGAGCCGGGTTATGACGGTTCCACCATCCGCATTCGGGGCGCTAATACCCTGAATAACAATGACGCTCTGGTCGTGGTAGATGGCGTACCGGGCAGAAGTTTGGAACGTATTGATCCGTACAGTATCGAAAGTATCACGATTTTGAAAGATGCTTCCGCCGCTATTTATGGAGCACAAGCTGCAAATGGTGTTATTCTGGTAACCACCAAGCGCGGAAAAATTGGCAAGCCAAAAATCACATTAGATGTGAATCAGGGCTTCAACCAAGCGACCCGCCTTCCGGAAATGGCAGACGCCGCTACTTACGCTACCATGCTCAACGAAATCGCAACGTACAATGGCTCTCCTGCCAAATACACGCCGGAGGAAATCCAGAAATTCAGCGATGGCTCCGACCCTTGGAAATATCCAAATACCGACTGGTTTGCAGAAACTTTGAGGCCTACATCAGCACAAGCCGCTTACAACGCCACTATTTCCGGCGGTAGCGAGGCAATTCGTTATTTTGTATCCTTAGGCGCACGTACACAGGAAGGAAATTATTACAACAGTGCTACTAAGTACAATCAGTACGACTTCCGTACTAATTTAGATGCCAAAATCAACGATAACATTAGTTTGGGCATTGACGTAGCAGGACGTATGGAAGACCGCAACCTTCCAGTGCGAGGCGCTGGTTCCATCTTCCGAATGGTGATGCGCGGAAAGCCTACACTGCCCGCTTACTGGCCCGATGGTACGCTCGGTCCTGACATTGAATACGGAGATAATCCAGTGGTTATCAGCACAGATGCAACGGGTTACAACAAGGATAAAGATTATGTTGTCAATACCAATCTGCGTTTGAATGTCAATATTCCTTGGGTGAAAGGCTTGTCTTTGAGTGGAAATGCGTCTTTAGACAAAGGCTTGGGATTCCAGAAAGTGTGGCAAACGCCTTGGTATTTGCACACTTGGGATTACCAAACGTATGATAAGGATGGAAAACCGATCTTAGAAAGAGGCAAAAGAGGTTTTGATGATGCGCGATTGTTCCAGCGCTCCGAAGACCAGTTGACCACAACTCTTTATGGTTTAATTAATTATGATTTTAACATTGCAGATGCACACGCTATTAAACTCATGGTTGGCTCTGAATTCCGAAAAGGAACCGGCGATTATTTTGACGCTTTTAGAAGATACTATGCAGCTACGGCGGTAGACCAATTATTTGCAGGTGGCAATGCAGAAGTCAATAACGGCGGCTCTGGCTACGTTAATGCTCGTTTGAACTATTTTGGTCGGGTCAATTATTCTTTTAATGACAAATATCTTGCAGAATTCGTTTGGCGCTATGATGGCTCGTACATTTTCCCAGAAGACAAGCGTTGGGGCTTCTTCCCGGGTGTGTCCGTCGGCTGGCGTATTTCAGAAGAAAGTTTCTGGAAGGATAATGTGAGTTTTATTGATTATTTCAAACTGCGCGCATCTTGGGGTCAAACGGGTAACGACCGCATCGCCGAGTGGCAATATTTATCAACGTATGCTTTCGGTAATTTTTATCGGCTCGCCTTTCCTACCTTACGTGACCAACGGTTCGGTTGAAAATCAAACTTTATACGAAACGCGTATTCCGAATCCAAATGTAACTTGGGAAGTTGCGAATCAGGCGGATATTGGTTTTGAAGCGTCTATGTTGAATGACAAATTATTTATAGAAGCGGATTATTTCGACTATCGCCGTTCGGATATTTTATGGGCAAGAAATGCGTCCGTGCCACAATCTACGGGTCTCGCGCTGCCTCCAGAGAACATCGGAAAAGTGAAGAACAGAGGTTTTGATTTTCAAGTGACGTATCGCGGTAATTTCAGTACAGATTTTAGCTGCACAGTCGGTGTAAATGGCGGCTATGCGAAAAATGAAATAGAATTCTGGGATGAAGCGCCCGGCGCACCAGAATACCAACAATCTACTGGACACCCGATGAATACCGGCTTGTACTACACTGCTATCGGCGTGTTCAAAGATGCAGCAGCCGTAGAAGCTTACCCGCACTGGTCAGGCGCTCGCCCCGGCGACATCATTTTCAAGGATGAAAATGAAGACGGCGTAATTGATGCCAATGACCGCACCCGTATTGACAAATCGAACCTACCAACCTTCACAGGTGGATTTAATTTTAGCTTGCGTTTCAAAGGATTCGACTTGACGACGCTGTTCCAAGGTGCGACCGGAGCCGTGAACTACATCAGTACGGAATCGGGTGAAATTGGTAATTACCTCCAAAGTTTTGCCGATGGACGTTGGACACCGGACAATCCAAGCGATAGCAAACCAAGAACTTTCAATCGTGGTAACGAATATTGGGCAAGCAATGGCAACACTTATTTCCTGCGCAAAACCGATTGCGTTCGATTGAAAAACCTGCAATTTGGTTACTCGCTACCGAATACGCTGGTGCGTAAATTTGGAGTGGAATTGCTTCGCTTCAACGTGAGTGGTTATAACTTGCTGACGTACAGTCCTGATTACAAAGACTTTGACCCAGAGGCTGCTGCCGGTAACGGTCAGAGTTATCCGTTACAGCGTGTGGTGACAGGTGGTATCACTTTAACTTTTTAAATGAAATGAATTATGAAAATATTTAAATTAGTAATAATCGTCTTTTTTATACACTTCGCTTCTTGTAGCGATGAACTCAATGTAACGCCGGTAGACCAATTTTCAGATGCAACCGTCTGGACGGACCCGGCTTTAGTTCAAACTTTCGTGAATGGCATCTACTCAGGTATGCCGCACGGTTTTAGCAATATCATGATGGCAGCACTCGTGGATGAAACGATGTACAATGCCGATTTTGGTTCTAGCAACGTGACGAAGAGCCTCATTACGCCCAGCGATTTATCTATCTTCGAACCGGGCTTTTGGACTGCCAATCGCCAACGCGGGGTAGAATGGTCGCGCGTGTACAAATTCATCCGCTCTGCCAATCTATTTTTTGATAAAGTGGAAGCTGCACCGATAGATGAAAAGTCAAAAAACGCACTGAAAGGCGAAGTATATTTCCTACGGGCTTATTTGTACCACAATCTCGTGACGATGTATGGCGGCGTACCGCTCATCACAAAAGCTTATGGCTTGGAAGATGATTTTTTAACACCTCGAAACACGTACGAAGAATGTGTCAATTTTATTACCGGAGATCTTGATAAGGCAGCAGCTTTACTTCCGCTGGCACAAACCGGCACCAATAAAGGACGTGCGACCAAAGGCGCTGCATTGGCATTGAAAGTGCGCGTTTTATTACATGCAGCCAGTGATTTGTACAATAGCAAAGCGGCTTGGGCAGGTAGTTTTTCCAATCCAGAATTGGTCGGATACGTTGGTGGTGACCGCACCGCGCGCTGGCAAGCTGCCAAAGCTGCGGCAAAAGCAGTGATTGACTTGGGTGCTGGTTATGCTTTATACGCACCAACTCCCGCTTCTGCACAAGAAGCTACGAATAATTATGCCGATATTTTCCTCAAGCAAGAAACGACGGAAGATATTTTTGTAAGCTATTTCACGGTGAAAACCGACCAGAGTTGGGACGGCTACAATCCGGGTTTGTACAACAATCCGAATGGTTATCACGGCTGGGGGAGTAACACGCCCATCGGTCAGCATGTAGATTCGTATGAATTGAATGACGGCACGAAGTTTGACTGGAATAATGCGACGCACGCTGCTGACCTTTACTTGAACCGCGATCCTCGCCTCTACGCTTCCATCCAATATGAGGGAGCCAAATGGCGGCAACGCCCGGCAGACGTGGTGTCCAGAGACCCTGTAGGTGTGATTCAAGTTGGCTTTTGGGAAAAATGGAATGGTACAGCTATGGAAGTCATTTCTGGATTGGACACGCGCAAAAGCCCGATTGAAGACTGGAATGGCACGTATACCGGCTACTTCATGCGCAAGTTTATTGACCCTACGATTGATGCACAATTCAATAAGCAAAACCAACCTTGGCGCTTCATTCGTTACACGGAGGTGTTGTTGAATTATGCAGAAGCTTGTATCGAATTGGGTCAGGATGCAGAAGCGAAGACGTATTTGAATCAAATCCGCAAACGAGCTTCCATGCCAGAAATCACCGAGTCAGGTGCTGCTCTGAAAGCACGTTATCGCAATGAGCGTCGGGTAGAATTGGCATTTGAAGACCATCGTTATGCCGATGTGCGCCACTGGATGATTGCAGACGTAGCTTATCTGACCGCCAAAGGCGTAGAGCCTCGGTATAAATTACAGGCAGATAAATCCACTGCGAAGAAACCTACGTATACCGTTGTGGATGCGCAACAACGCCAATGGAATCCAAGATTTTATTTCCTTCCCATCAAATTGGATGAAATAAATCGGAATAAACTGCTGGTACAGAATCCATTGTATTGATAATAGAATTAGAACAGAAGACGGGTCAGGTTTTGAAAATCTGACCCGTTTTTTTATGGAACTATAGGCTTTTGAAAAATAGCATTCGCGGTGAGCGCAAAATCCGGCAGCACGGGCGCAGCGGAGCAAATATCCTTGCCCTTTTTTATTTTCATAGACATATCTTGACCCTGATATACATTCACTTGTTATGCGAATATCGGGTTAACCCCGAAGGGGTGATATATTTATAGACAATTGACAATCAACGGGTTTTGAACCCCGACGGGGTGACACATTATACGTAAATAGTGTCACCCCGCTGGGGTTCAAAGTAAATTTTGTCGGTTTTTTTATAAATATGCCACCCCGTCGGGGTTAATTCCATTCATTTGAAGGGGTTTTTGACCATTTTTAACCCGATATTCGCATTTGTTGTAATATGGGCATAATTTCCCAAGTCACTTGCACGCCTGCCGCTTGATAATCTTGAATTTTACGTTGTGTTTTTTGAGTTTTATCATGGGTTGAAATGATTTCTATTACAAAAAGTGGCACTTGATTTTCGCCGTCAGCGGCACGTGCGATTTGCTCGCTTGTAAAATAAGAAAAGTCCGGTTTGCGGTGATTTTCGAGAAAAAAAGTATCTACTTCTGAAATTAATAAGCCACTTACTTTTCTGGCTGTTCTTAATTTTTCAAAGAAAAGGATTAAGTTTTCTGCAATAAAAAGTTGATATTGATTGATCGCAGGTTCTGTTTTTTCCACGATGCCGTTGAGCCATTCATATTTGTACTTGTCCTCGCGCGTCAGATAGCGCTTTTCAAACTCCGACCACGAGATTTTTCTTGGCTGTGCGGCACTGTCCTTCCCTTTGCTTGCTGCCGTTACCATATCTAATTTTTTTGGTTGATTCTTACTGCAAATATAAATTTTTCGATGGAGATTTGTTGAAAAACGAGTGATTCGCATTATACAATGAAAGGTTTATTTTTGCAGCAAATTAAGCATTTATGTCGCCATCTACCTATCGCTATTTCATCATCCACAAGCCGTATAATATGGTCTCCCAATTCGTGAGTCCTGAAGAAGTAAACTTATTGGGCGATTTGGATTTTGATTTTCCGGAAGGCACGCACGCAGTAGGTAGACTAGACCTTCAATCGGAGGGTTTATTGATTTTGACGACGAATAAAAAAGTAACGCGCTTGTTATTTGAAAGCGAAACGCCCCACAAACGCGTCTATTTGGTACACGTAAAATACGTAGTAACGGAAGAAACCTTGCAGCAGCTCCGAGCAGGTGTCTCCATTCAGGTGAAAGGGGGTGGTTATTACATCACTGCGCCATGCGAAGCAGCAATTGTACAAAAGCCAGCCAATTTATTGAAAAGGGAAGACGAAGGCAAAGAATATTTGCCCCATACGTGGCTACTGCTTACGCTGACGGAAGGTAAATTCCATCAGGTGCGAAAAATGGTAGCAGCGGTACACCACCGTTGCAGGCGCCTCATTCGGGTAGCCATCGAAGATATTGAGTTGGAGGATTTGCCGCCGGGCGGTGTGCGGGAAATGGAGGAGGAGGCGTTTTTTAAGCTGCTGAAAATTGAAAATTATTGATGGCTTCCGCAGATTTTTTCATGCAAAGACGCAAAGGCGCAAAGTTTTTTCCCTTGGTCACTTAGTCATTCGCGTAACTGCCTACTGCAACTGCCCACTGCCTACTTTTTTTTCATACCTCGCGTCTTCTTCTTACCATACTTTTTCATCATTTTATCTACGTGGCGGATTTTATTATTTACCTTTTTATTTTTTGCTGTTTTCTCGTGGAAGGCAGGTGCTTCTGGATTGGGTGCAGTGACCTCCGCGAATTTCATGAAAATTTTAGGTTTCTCATCTTCGGTCAATTCATCTGATATTTCCAGTTTTTCCGGTAAGGGTAGAATAGGAATTTGATAATTCATTAAATTTTCAATCTTTTCTTGATATTCTTTCTCTTTTTCTGTAATAAATGTAATGGAAATCCCTTTTTTATCTACTCTACCGGTTCGTCCAATGCGATGAATATATTGTTCCGGCACTTCTGGCGTATCAAAATTAATAACGTGTGTCACTTCTGCAATATCAATTCCTCTGGCTATAATGTCCGTTGCAATAATGAAGCGATAGTTACCATTTTTAAATTGATTGACTGTATTGAAACGATGGTTTTGCTCTTTGTTAGAATGAATAACGCCTACTTTATCGGGAAATTTCTCGGTTAATTGTTCGTACAATTGGTCTGCCAGCGATTTGGTCGCTACAAAAACCAGTACTTTCGTCATCTCCGCGTTCTCGGTAAGTAATAGATGTAAGAGATTTACTTTCGTATAAAAATTGGGAACATAATAGCCAGTTTGCTGAATATTTTCTAACGGCGTGCCAGTCGGCGCGGCTTCTACGCGTATCGGGTTATTAAAATATTCTTCGATAATTAATTCTACATCTTCTGTAATCGTCGCGGAAAACATCAAATTCTGCCGTTTGGCAGGTAACAAATCTAAAATATTTTTTAACTGCGTCCGAAATCCCAGATTCAACATCTCATCCACTTCATCAATGATCAATTTCTTAATCGCTTTTGTATTCAAAGCACCATTCAAAATCAAATCGAACAATCTGCCCGGCGTTGCTACCAGTACATCCAAGCCAGCTCTCATTTCAACTATTTGTCCTCGCATATTCACGCCGCCGTACACGCCCACCGTCGTTACGTTCATATATTTAGTCAACTTTTGCACGGCTTCTACCACTTGAACCACCAATTCTCGGGTGGGTACAATCACTAAAATTTGCGGAAAACGCTCTTTCGAAAATTTCCACAACCGCAAGCAAGGCAGCAAATACGCAAATGTCTTACCCGTACCCGTCTGCGCGATGCCACACACATCCTGCCCAGACATCATCACCGAAAATACCTTTCCTTGAATCGTGGTCGGTGTCGTATAATTCAAGTCACTCAGTGCATTTAGCAAGGGTTTGTTTAAATTCAAATCTTCAAACGTCATAATATATCATTCATTGAGGTGCAAATGTACAGCTACTATTTTATTCGAGGAATTAAAAAAATGAATGGCGCGCTTTAAAACAAGAATAGCCCACGAATTTCTTCGTGAGCTATTCTTTTCTATCAGTTACGAGCTATTTTACAAACCAAAAGCAAGACCAACGCTGAACTGAAAGTTCTGATTGCGAATGGCATTTGAATTAGAAGGTTTGTTTTCACGAAGGTCACTTAAACCTGGTTGGAAACGACCATCTACGTTTAACCAAGTCTCCCCGCCTAAACGGTAATTGAAGCCCAGACCTACCGCCAATCCAAGGTCTACGTTTTTGTAAGCATCTTTAACGTCTACTTCACTTTCGGAATCCTCCACTTTATTTTCAGCAGAAAGCAGGAAGCCCAGTGTAGGACCTACGTAGATTTTCGGACGGAAATTGTCTTCTTGATCTCGGAAAAAATAGTTGAAAGCAAGCATTAAGCGAAGATAGTCTAAGTCTGTTTTAATTTTTGGGTCAGCCTCGCTTTGAACGCCTTCTCCTGAGTACAAGGCGTCAAACGTTATCCCAGTATTCGTATTGATACTGTACGTAGAGGTAAGACCAGCAACCAAGCCTGGCTTAGACTCGGAATTGTCTGTGTCTGTAAACTTTGCAAAGTTGACACCTACGCGCGGACCAATGGAGAAGTTTTTGGTCATCTGAGCCGACAAGCAAAGTGCAGGTAAAAATGCGATAAATAACAAAAATAAACGTTTCATAAGTAGTGATTTTGGAGTGTGTTAATACAATTAAAGACAGAACGAACTACTGATTCGGAAGTTCAGCAAATACCTGATTTTGTGTTTAGGCACCGATTTTGATGATTGAATATAAAGCACTCCATATCCATACGTTTTATTATCTTTATGTAGAATTTCAATGCTTTAAACGGATGCCTACCAGACCAATAACGATGCGCCAACACGCCCGACTAAGTTACAGCAATTCGACTGACCCACTGCTACGCCGAATTGCGATTCGTGCGATTGAAGGTGCAATGGGCGGTCGAACATTGCAGCGCATTTACAACGAAATACGCGACCTGCAACTGCCGCCTTCCGAAATGTGGGGTACTGCTTTACAGAAATTAGATATTAAATTAAAATATGATGCGATTCAATTGGCAAAAGTGCCGACAGAAAAACCACTCGTTTTTATTGCTAATCACCCGTTTGGCGTGGTAGATGGTTTGATTTTGGGACATCTTGTGTCGCGGGTGCGCGAGCGGTTTGTCATTTTGGTCAACGAAGTCATTTGTAAAGAAGACCAATTGGATGCTTTCCTCTTGCCCATTGATTTTCGGGAAACGAAAGCGGCATTGCAAACCAACCTGCAATCTCGTCAAGAAACGATGACGCGATTGAAAAATGGAGAAGCATTAGCCATTTTTCCCGCTGGTGGTGTGGCGACCTCGCCCAGAGTTTTTGACAAAGCACAGGATTTGGAGTGGAAACGCTTCACCACTAAAGTGATTCAACAGACACAAGCGACGGTCGTTCCATTGTACATTCACGGTCAGAACAGTCGGCTTTTCCAATTAGCAAGTCAGGTGAGTTTGAATCTGCGCTTGAGTTTGTTGTTGAATGAAATACGCAATAAGATTGGTAAAACGATTCGCGTTACGATTGGTGACCCGATTTCGTATGAAGATTTGAGCAAAGCGACCGACCGGCAGGGGATGTTGGGATATTTGAGGAAACTGACGGAGGGATTGGGAAAACGGTCTGAACTATGATTCGTTTGATTTAAGGATTGACATGATTTAAAACGCTGTGTACTCGGTGGTTAACAAGCGAATAAGTAACGAGTGAAAATAAAAACTTTGCGCCTTTGCGTGAGAAAAATCTGCGGGAAAGCAAACAAGAGCTTCCCTTACAAATAAAACCCAACCGCATACACGATATATTCTACAAAAAACAATCCCCAGAAAAAGTAATAAAAACGTTTCACTTGTTGGTCATCTCCTACTTGTAATAATCTTGCTTGCCAGAGAAATAAGCCTAACGCCAGTCCATGCGTAGCCATGAAGAATTTAGGAGCTGGTAATTGTCCAAGTGCTGCTGCAATGATAACCCATAAATAAGCCAGACTCACCACGAACACGCCCATTACGAACGCCCGTCGCCGCCCGGATTTCACCGCTAAAGTGCCAAATTTGTACGCTGCATCTCCTTTTGTATCCGGTATATCTTTAAACCATGCAATGCCCAAACTAAATGCCGCTACAAACACCGTTAATGGAATGATTTCTTTCGCTAAATAGAATTCGCCTGTTAATTCATATCTAAAATGTAAATAAAAACCAACATTCACCAATAAGCCTCGCACTAATGAAATGGCTGCTGCTGCTGCTAAATGATGCCGTTTGAACTTGAGAGGTGGCAAGGAATACGCAGTGCCAATACTCATAATCAGTACAATCAATCCTAAAAATCCTGTTGAAAAAAAACCTGCAAATACCAATGCCAACAGTCCACAGATTGCTACGATACGCATCGCTTGCTCCCGCGTAAGGTTTCCCGCCGGAATAGGCAGCCACGGTTTATTAATTACATCCACTTCTACATCCGACCATTGATTCAGCCCTGTAATGTAAATATTACATGCCAATGCAGCAAAAAGACTTGGTAACCAAAGTGTTACAAAAGTGTTTGAAAAAGAAACATCATGCGTAGCTATAAAATATAATGCGGTTATACTAAATGTGCTACCAATAATAGTGTGTGGACGGCTAAACTGCCAAAGAGTCAATAAGGCGCGCATACGATGAAAATTAATTTGAAGTGGAGCAAAATAGGAATGGCAATATAACTACTTTCGAGGTGAAATGTTGAACTTATGCACCCGACTTGGACTGTATTTGGAATTGCATTAGTGGCATCCGCACTATTTTGTTGGTACACCATCCGAAAAAAAGCACTCACGCTGGATGGCACCTTAGCCGCGTCCTTGCTGGGTTTGTGGACGTTATGGTTCGCCGGAGCGACGTGGCTAATTCCATTATTTTTCTTTTTTATAACCAGCACTTTACTCGGACGTTTATCAAAATCAAAAGCGCAAATCACTGATATTAAACACGGCAAAGCCCGTGACGCTACACAAGTCCTTTGCAATGGCGGGATTTATGCAGCCTTAGCTACGTTTATAGATTTTGAACCGCAACTCGTATTGACTTTAATGACCATTTCTTTGGCAATTTGCATCTCCGATACTTGGTCTTCCGAAATCGGTATTTACTTCCGTTGGAAAACGTATGATATTTTAAAATTAAAACCGGTTTTAGTGGGATTATCTGGAGGCGTGAGTTTGCCCGGCACACTTGGCGGATTCGTAGGCGCATGGGCAATGGCAGTGGTTGGGAGTACGATTATTTATCAAAAAATAGATATGTATTTTATTGTAATTGTTACAATTGCTGGTTTTATCGGCATGATATTAGATAGCGTTTTGGGAGCGAGTTTGCAAGCGCGTTATAAAAATCGTGAAAATAATACGTTAAGTGATACATTTGGTGAAAACCATATTTTACAAAACGGCTGGCGCTGGATGACTAACGATGCCGTGAATTTTTGGAGTAATGTAGTGGTGACGGGCGCGATGGCTTTATGGCTATTTTCTTGCTGTTAGCATTTAAAGCAATAATTGATAAAATTAAATAGACGGAATGCCATCTTTTTTGTGTTTGTTACATGGGTCTATAATTACTTTTTTAGCTGTAATTTTTTAATCGGCATTGCGGAAGGAATTATTATTTATAGGGTGTTTTTGTTTTGAGATCGACTTTAGAAGTAAATAGTAGGCAGAATGTATTTATAAAGATTTTTAATTTAGTTTTTATATAATATGAATTTACATAAAATATTGGTTTTGCTATTGCTGGCGCTGACATCTTTTGGATGTAAGGGGCAAAAACCGAATCAAAAAGCACCAACAAGCGCAGCCAAACAAGAGGAGATAATAAATACCTAGGCTCTATTGTTGTTTCAAGTTGCTGTGTAAAAATTTGGCTAAAGCCGAGTAGGGTTTTGCTTTTAACCCCGCCATAAATGGCGGGGCAACTGGTAAAACGTTGACAATTAGTTGCCCCGCGCTTTAGCGCGGGGATAAAATAGTATACCACTTCTGGGCTTTAGCCCAATCCTAAAAAGCAACTTGAAATCATAATTGAGCCAATACCTATTTAAAAGGCGGGGCATGGAGATATAATATGTTTTCACAAGAGTGGCAAGAAAAAATAGACGAAGGATTGAGGCAAGATTCAACCATTGCTTACCTCTGGCAGCAAAAAGCGATGCCCTTATTTAAACAAAAAAAGTATGAATTGGGAATGCGATTCCTAGATGAAGCGGTAGCACTTGACCCCAAAAAATATTTAGACTACCGAGCCTTTATTAAATGTATTTTTGTAAAAACCTATGTTGAGGCTATAAAAGATTTTGAAGAATGTAAAAAAATGCTAGGATATGGATACATTATGGACCATTCTTATGATTTTTATATTGCAATCTGCTATTTACAATTAAATGAATTTAAAATCGCCGAACAAATTCTCAATCAAGACATTGAGTATATAAAAAATAAACAAGGAGAGACGTGGGTTCATTTCTTAGATTTGTTTTATTTGGGAATTATCAAATACGAGCAAAAAAAATATGAAGAAGCAATTATAATTTTTGATACTTCTTTAAATCAGTACAAGCAATTTTCGGATGCTAAATATTATAAAGCAAAGGCATTAGATTATTTAGGAAAATTTGAGGAGGCTTCCATCTTAATAAAAGAAGCTAAAAATGATTTTGAAGAGGGTTATACGATTAATGAAGATAACGTGTTGTATGAAGTATATCCTTATCAGGTAAACTGGAAACTTGTGCAGTTTAAATAAATTACGAAATGTATTTAAGTAAGTTGGCAGTTGGCAGACTCTCAATGCGTTGACAGTCAATAATTTAAGTTAAATTTATTTTATGATTTAAACTGATTCCTTAATTAAAGTTAACTTGATGTATATGAAGGAACTTTCGAAGTATGGATAAACAGTCGTAACGAAAGCAAAAAGCCCTGCCATTTTCATGACAAGACTTTTTTGATGTTGCGCCCCTTCTAGGACTTGAACCTAGGACCTACGGATTAACAGTCCGGCGCTCTAACCAACTGAGCTAAAGAGGCATTTGGTAGAAATAAGAACCTACTCTTTTTTAGAAAAGTTCCGGTGAGAAACATTCCCTTTAAAAGAGCGAGCGCAAAGTTACGTCGAGAAAAATAAAAATGCAATATTTGCGAGAATTTTTTTCTAAAACATATCTTATATGAGTTTATTGGCGGTTGGTACGGTCGCGTTTGATGATATTGAAACACCTGCAGGACGTGCAGAAAAGGTAATAGGCGGTGCGGCGACGTATATTATGTTGGCAGCTTCGTATTTTTTGAAAGACTTGCAACTCGTCTCGGTGGTGGGGGATGATTTTCCGCGGGAGACATTGGATTTTATGCAGTCGCGTGGGATTGATTTGAGTGGTTTGCAAATACGCCAAGGCGAGAAATCGTTTTATTGGGCAGGTCGCTACCACAAAAACATGAACGACCGCGATACACTGGATACCCAACTCAACGTACTGGCAACATTTGACCCCGTTTTGCCAGAACATTACAAAAATGCAGAATACGTCATGCTCGGCAATCTCACGCCTGCTGTGCAATTGCGCGTGTTGGAGCAGCTCCAACAACGCCCTAAGCTCATCGCATTGGATACCATGAATTTTTGGATGAACGTGGCATTGGATAGTCTGCTAGAAGTGTTGCAAAGGATTGATATTCTGACGATTAATGATGAAGAAGCACGGCAATTGAGCGGAGAATTGTCGTTGGTAAAAGCGGCGAAAAAAATTCATGCGATGGGTCCAAAATACCTTGTCATCAAAAAAGGGGAACACGGTGCTTTGCTTTTTGAAGGCGATAATGTATTTTTTGCACCGGCATTGCCGCTAGCAGAAGTGATAGACCCAACCGGGGCAGGGGATACGTTTGCAGGCGGCTTCATGGGCTACCTCGCCAGCACGGGCGATGTCTCGTTTGAAAATATGAAACGTGCCGTTATTTACGGTTCTGCGATGGCTTCTTTCTGTGTAGAAAAATTTAGTATTGAGCGGTTGAAAGATTTACAAACGGAAGAAATTACAAATAGGGTAGCACAATTTGCCCGATTGGTGACTTTTTCAGCGTAAAAATGGCGAATTATTTTGATTGTGAAATGAGGCACATTTTAAAAGCAGCGTGCACAATTTGCCCGATTGGTGACTTTTTCGGCGTAAAAATGGAGGTTATTTTCGAGTGTAAAATGAGGCACATTTTGAAATGCGTCCCATTTATTATAAAAATACAATTGGCAACAATCGGGAAAAAAACGTATTTTGACCCCAAAATGGTGCGCCTGCGCCTGTACTCCTTTTCAATACCTACACAAACACTGGTTGCCCACAACACTCTAACTTCCTCAATGCCAATGCGTATGTCAAAAATAGCTGTTTATCCGCTGTTGCAAAAAGCCAAATTGGAAGGAAAAAAGCAATTAGCGGTCTTGATTGATCCAGATAAGGCAGCCCCGTCTCATCTGAAAAATATATTAGAAATAGCGATGCGGGCAAAGGTGGATTATTTTTTCGTGGGCGGTAGCTTAGTCATGGGCAATGCGTTGGATGATTGTCTTGATTTTTTCAAACGCCACTCGCGTATTCCAAGCATTATTTTTCCCGGGAGTGTGCTGCAAATGAGCGCTAAAGCAGATGCGATTTTATTGTTGTCGCTTATTTCTGGTCGAAATCCCGAATTGCTCATCGGGCAGCACGTCATTGCTGCACCTTACTTGCGCGAAAGCGGCTTGGAAGTACTGGCTACTGGCTATATGCTCATAGATGGCGGCGCGCCGACTACTGTTTCGTACGTGAGCAATACTACGCCTATTCCGGCGAATAAAAGCGATATTGCGGTGTGTACGGCTATTGCGGGAGAAATGTTGGGATTGAAAATAATTTATTTGGATGCAGGGAGTGGTGCAAAACACGCCATCCCGGAGGCAATGATTGCAGCAGTCAGTCAAAATGTACAAGTTCCGGTTATCGTAGGCGGCGGCATTCGTACGCCCGAAAAAGCGTTTGCAAATGTACAAGCTGGAGCTGATGTGGTGGTAGTGGGTAATATTTTAGAAAAAGAACCACAATTGTTGTTTGAAATGGCGGAAGCGGTGCATAGCTTTGATAAATCGTTGCAATCGCATTGAGAAAAGTAACAACTTGGGAATTTTATAACTTTATTGCTTGTTACCAACTGCAATCAATATAATTTTTTTGTAAATCCGAAGGATTGATATCATTATAGATGCAGAAAGGAACCGTTATCAAATCCACAGGAATGTGGTATCAAGTAAAGCTGGAAGATAAGAGCGTGTGGCTATGCCGCATCGTGGGCAAGTTTCGATTGGATGGAATAAAATTCACCAATCCAGTCGCGGTAGGCGATGAAGTGGAAATAGAGTTGGAAGAGGATATTGGAATTATCAAACAGATTTTACCGCGCAAGAATTTTGTCATCCGCCAGTCGCCCCACAAAAAACATGATATGCACCTGCTGGCGAGTAATGTAGACCATGCGTTGCTCATCACCACCATTATAAATCCAAATTTAAAACAGGGTTTTATTGACCGATTTTTATTGATGACGGAGCCGTATGAAATTCCGGTTACGATTGTATGTAATAAGTCGGACGTGTATGATGAAGAAGCAATGGAAATTTTCGGTGGTTTGAAATATATTTATAAAGCTATTGGTTATCAAGTCTTGTTAGTATCGGCGACTGAAAAACTTGGATTAGAGGAATTGAAAGCGACGTTAAAAGATAAAATCACGTTGGTAAGTGGACAGTCGGGCGTAGGAAAATCCAGCTTAGTGAATGCCATTCAACCCCAATTGGACTTGCGCACGGGCGAAATTTCCGACCGCTCTGGTAAGGGACAACACACCACGACGTTTGCTGAAATGTTTGACCTCGACTTTGGCGGTTCTATTATTGATACACCGGGTATTAAAACGCTGGCTTTCAACAATTTAAGTCCTTTAGATATTGCACATAATTTTCGAGAATTCTTTGTAGCATCCGAAGGTTGCAGATTTGGCGGCAAGTGCCTGCATCGCAACGAGCCGGGCTGCGCCGTGAAAGCGGCCATTGATAGCGGCAAAATTAGTGAACTCCGTTACATCAACTACCTCACCTTGTTAGAAGAAGTAGAAGACCAGAATTATTGGGAAAGACATGAGTAAATTGTGTTAGAGTGTTTATGTGTTAGGGTGTTCATGTGTTAAATTCGCTTTTGACATAAACACACAAACACCTGAACACACAAACACAATGATTATTCCGGTTCAAAACCCAACACGATGTTGAAGTCGCCCAGATTTTTTAAGCTCCGCTCTCCATTTTTATCAAAACCAATACCATAATCAAATCCAAGCACACCAAACATCGGTAAGAACACGCGCAAACCAAAGCCGGCAGAGCGCTTGATGTCAAAGGGATTGAAGTCTCGAATTTGTTTCCACGCATTGCCGCCTTGGGCAAAGGCGTGTACGTAGATGGTGGAACTCGGATTGAGCGAAATCGGATAGCGCAATTCCAAGGTATATTTGTCGAATACGGGCGTAGCAGACGTGCGGCTCGTCGCATCCGTGATGGTCTCGCGGTTATTTTCAATCTGATTCACATCATAGCCCCGCAGGGAAATAATATCCACACCGGCAAAACCAAACTGTTGATTGTTAATACCATCGCCACCCAACTGGAAGCGCTCAAAAGGCGAAGTACCAATATCTTTATTATAAGAACCCAAAATGCCAATTTTCGCAGATGCTTTCAACGTTAATTTTCCGATGATGGACGTGTACCATTCGGCATCGAAGCGCCACTTATGATATTCTAAATAACGGAATTTTTCTTCTGCCGGTAAACCTGCATAATTTTTATCTTTATTAAACAAGGAATACGGCGGTGTCAGTTGTAAAGTAAGTGTAATGCGGGAGCCGTCACGCGGGAAAATCGGGTCGTTCACCGTAGAGCGGGCAAACGTTTGACGAAGACTGAAGTTATTATAATTCCCACTCGTTACATTTTCATTATCATCCGTGCGGAAAGCATTACCAGATATCCAGTTATTGAGCGACAGCGTTTGCAAATTGAGGGTAGTCGTTGCTACAAAGTTGTCATCGGGCCATTTCAAGCGGGTACCAAACGTGACGGAACCCTGCGTGATGTTCAACTGACCGCTGGTGCGATAATTAAATTTATTGTAAAAACCGCCTACCGTCAACGAATTGGGTCTTTTACCGCCCAGCCAAGGTTCGGTAAACGAAATATTATACGATTGATAAAAATCACCGTTGGTCTGCGCGCGCAAGGACAAACGCTGTCCATCGCCCTGAGGCAAAGGATGCCACGCCTCTCTATTGAAAAGATTGCGCAACGAAAAGTTATTGAACGACACGCCCAGCGTACCGATAACGCGGGACTGACCACCCCAACCGGCGGATAATTCCAACTGGTCAGACGGTTTTTCTTCCACTTTGTATTCAATATCCACCGTGCCTCGGTCAGGATTCACAGGTGTGTTGATGCCTAATGCTTCTGGGTTGAAATAGCCTAAATTTGTAATTTCTCGTTGCGAACGAATAATTTCCGAACGACTGAATTTCTCGCCCGGCAGCGTACGCAATTCCCGACGGATGACGTGCTCGTGCGTCCGGTCGTTGCCTTCAATTGATACGCGGTCAATTGTGGCTTGTGGGCCTTCAAAAATACGCAACTCCAAATCAATTGAATCCTCCGTCACCGCCACTTCTACGGGGTCTACCTGAAAAAACAGATACCCGTTGTCCATGTACAGCGAACTTACATCCCGACCATCTTGGCTAAATTGGAGGCGCGTTTGCAACAATTCCTGATTATAAACTTCGCCTTTTTTAATACCCAGTACATTATTCAAGGTCGTACTATCATAAATAGAATTGCCTTTCCATTCAATATCCCGGAAGTAATAACGGTTGCCTTCTTTCAAATCAATTTGCACCATCAAATCGCCATCCTCATTGCGCCAAGTAGAATCACTCACGATGCGCACATCTCGGTAGCCATTTTTATTATAATATTTGATGATATTTTTCTTATCGTTTTCGTATTCTTTTTTGATAAACTTCGAGCCGGCGAAGATTTTTTTCTTCTCTTTTGTTTTATCAAATTGCTTCAACAACTTTTTTTCTTTCACGTTGGGATTGCCCGTGAAGCGGATGTCTTCAATTTTTACGCGCTCATTTATATCGGTATTAAAGACTAAAATCACAGAATTGGCGCGGCTGCTGTCATTCTGCTCTTCCACTTGCACGGCTACATCCAAATAACCTTTATCAATATAAAATTTTTCAATTTCTTTGGCAGCGTTCACCTTCACATTTTCCGTCACGATACCGCCTTTGAGGATGTGTTTATTGATTTGCTCATTTAGTTCATCGTGATAACTTTTCTTCACACCGCGATAGGTGTAGGTAGAAAGGCGCGGACGCTCCTGCACCACGATGTTGAGGAAAATCACGTCCCCAACGGTTTTATCTTTTACCACTTGCACATTGGTAAACAAGCGGAGTTTCCACAGGGCTTTAATCGCTTTCGGAATTTCAGTTCCGGGAATGCGCACTTTATCGCCCACTTTCAAGCCGGAAATACTGATAATCGCGTTGTCATCACTAAAATTGGCACCTACGACCGTGATGCCGCCGACCTCATAATCTTTCGGTTTATCATATTCAAAAACCGGTAAAGAATCGGTGCTGGTTTGAGCTTTCGCCAATAGAACCACAAAGAAACTGCAAAGAACAAAGAGTATTTTTTTCATTATTGCACTCAAATTATTAAGAAGAGCCATCGCCTCCCAATCTTACAGCGGCTTCCGGCGATGTCCATTTGTTTTGAAAAGAGGCAGTACGCCCCTCAATGGTTGTATGTGTGAAATAGACTTTAAATACGGGAATATGTGTTTTGAAGAATTCTAATATCTATTGTCTAATATCTATTGTGTATCGTCTTTAAACCTTTATCTATTCACTAATTTTTCCAAAACGGCGCTCGCGATTCTGATAATTAACGATGGCTTCATAGAGATGTTGTTTGCGAAAATCGGGCCACAACACAGATGTAAAATATAGCTCGGCATACGCTGCTTGCCACAGTAAAAAATTACTCAATCGCGTCTCTCCACTCGTGCGTATCAACAATTCCGGGTCTGGTATATCTTTGGTCGTCAGCGCATTCGCAAAAATAGTTTCGTCAATCTGCTCCGGATTTAATTCACCTATTTTCACCGCGTTGGCGATGATTTGTACGGCGTTTACAATCTCCCATTTTGAACTATAATTCAATGCCAACACTAAAGTCATTCGATTATTATCACGGGTTTGTTCAATACCTTGTAATAAGCTACGATACGTTGCCTCTGGAAGGTTGCGAATGTCGCCAATTGCTTGCAAACGAATATTATTTTTCAAAAGCGTGTGCATTTCACTGTGAATCGTTTCTACCAAAAGGTGCATGAGCGCATTCACTTCTGTGTGCGGACGACCCCAATTTTCCGTTGAAAAAGCGTATAAAGTAAGGTATTCCAAACCCAATTCAGCAGCCGATTCCGTCGTCTCGCGCACCGCACGCACGCCATTGCGATGCCCAAATACGCGCGGCTTGCCGTGTTGCTTTGCCCAACGTCCGTTACCATCCATAATCACAGCGATGTGACGCGGCAGTTTTTCCAGATTTATCTGCGCTTTTATATCCGCTATTGGGTTTCCTTCCAGCATCCGTTCCGTTTCAAAACCTGTAAAAAAGGGTGGTTTTTAAAAAGTCGCACAAAGGTACGAAAAGAAAGAAATTCCGCTTTATTGTTTTTACTACATTTCAGCTCAAACGCATTTCGTAAAAGGCTGTTGGAAAAGGTAATATTAGATGTAAAAAAAGGCGAATGGATTGCCATCCTTAGCGAGAGCGGCTGCGGCAAAAATTCTACAAAAATTATATCAACCGGAAGGAGGCAAAATAAAAGTCAATGGCATTGGTTTGGAACTGATTGGTTTTACCAATTGGCGGACGCTCCTCGGCGTGGTGCTGCAACAAATCAAAATCTTCATTGACAGAGAATCTGTATTCCAGAGCGTGGGATGACTTAGTGACGAAGTGACGCGAGCCAGTCTCTTGTTCACTTGGCCTCTAAGTCACTTTTTCATAATTCCTTCGAATGGCGGTAGCCAGTGCTGCCAATTCCTCTTGATTCACTGATAAAAATCCATGTCCAAATGTAATATCGCTGAGCGAATCAATCGGTACGAGGTGCACGTGCGCGTGTGGCACTTCCAATCCGATAACGGCTACGCCGATGCGCTTGCAAGGCACAGTTGCTTTAATTGCTTTCGCCACTTTTTTTGCAAAGACCATTAAGCCGCTGAGTACCTCATCTTCTACATCAAAAATATAATCAATTTCCTGTTTGGGAATTACTAAGGTATGTCCATGCCGGAGCGGCCGCACATCCAGAAATGCCAGATAATCAGCCGTTTCTGCGATTTTGTGCGCTGGAATTTCGCCGTTTACAATTTTGGTGAAGATGGTTGCCATTGTGTTGAGAACGGTCAGACGACTCCAAAGTCGTCTGACCGTTTTGATAGGTGTTATCAATCAATTGAAATATTGACGACTTCAAATTCCATTTTGCCGCCGGGTGTCGTGACTTGCGCTGTTTCGCCAATTATTTTTCCCAGCAATCCTTGCCCAATTGGCGAGGTGACGGAAATTTTGTTCGACTTCAAATCCGCTTCCTGTTCTGAGACCAACATATATTTTACCTGCTTGCCGGTCTTTTTATTTTTTATCGTTACTTTAGAAAAAACGGTTACTTTGGACGTATCCAGCGTGCTTTGGTCTAACACACGAGCATTTGCCAATATTTTTTCCAACTCATTGATTCTCAATTCCAACAGACCTTGCGCTTCCTTTGCCGCATCATATTCGGCATTTTCGGAAAGGTCACCTTTCTCGCGCGCTTCTGCGATGGCTTTGGCTGCTTCATCTCTGCCTCGTGTTTTGTAGTCTTCGAGGTCAGCTTTTAATTTGTCGTACCCTTCTTGGGTGAGGTAACTGTACCCATTCATAACGCATTTTTTTTGAGCGTCAGTTGCTCTGTTTTCCAAGTGGTTCACTCGAAAATACCCAGCTTCCTGACTTAACCTAATTGAATTTTTTATAGGACGATTATTCCCAAACAGCAGAACTTCTTTTCAGTAAGTAGGCAGTTTTTAGTAAGCAGTTGGCAGTCCCGTAACACATTGACAACCAGTTTTTTGATTTGAATTACAATGCTGCCTAATTACTTATCTTAAAACATCCTCGCTCGCTTCCGGTTTTATAGCCGCCTTGACTAAAAAGCAAGAACGCTTCCAAGGAGGGAAACGTTCTTGCTCTGATTTGTACAAAATTACGAAAAATAATTAATTAATCAAATATTTGTACAAGATTAAATACTGATACGCACGGAAATGTTATGCGTGCCGTTCCAAATGCGGGTTTGACGATAAGCATAATCAATGCCCAAGCGCGTGTTTTTATTTTCTTTACTCAATGGTGCTTCCACAGATACGCCTGCGCTCAAGCCTTTATAAACAGAAGCTTCTGCTTCATTTTCTACGCCTAATTCATACCGGTAGCCACCGCGCAGCATAAATAATTCACTGAGCGAATATTCTAAACCAGCACCGATTTCGTCGCGGGAGAAGGAATTAGCGGTGAAATTTCCAACTATCGTCAGGCGATTTTTTGGGTCGAAACGGAAGTCGTATGAGCCGCCGATATTCAATAAAGATGGAAGTTCGAAAGTAGCCGTTCGCTGGTCGTACGTCAGATTATAACCGCCATCATTGGGGCTGGGACCGTTGACTGATAAGCCTTCGCCTCGAAACGTCATGCGCGAACCGACACTGCGCAAGGAAATTCCAAATTTGAAATTATCCTGCTCACCCGTCACGTATTGTACGCCTGCGTCCAGCGCAAAACCAAAACTACTTACATCAGAAATAGACTCTGAAATACCACGAACGGTAATGCCTACCGAGACTTTATTTTCAAAAAGATGCGCATACGAAAGTCCCAGACTAAAAAAGCTGGGTGAAAAAGTGGCACCTGTACCCTCCGGCTGGTTAGTGGTCGTTTCTCGAATCTCGCCAAAATCAAGTCCGGTGATGGACACGCCAAAAGCACCATTTTTCCCGACGCGCTGCGCCAGTCCAAAGGCATTTGTGGTGATGTCTACACCTTGCAGATAGATGCTGTGTCCCGCCAATAATTCCGTCCGATTAATTCTACATATACCGGCTACGTTGAGTTGTAAGGCTTCCACGCCCATGACCATCGAGGTAGAAAGGGTATGCAAACCGGCACTACGTGCCCAGGGATTCATCAATAATTCGTAAGCACCTGCTTCACCTTGTCGGTCAGGATTACCTGCAAATACTTGAATAGCAAGGAATTGCAAGATTAAAAGAAGTGGTAAAATTTGCTTCATTGAGGTATTTTGTTTAAAGCATCCAAGATTGATAGAAAACCTCGGATGCTTTTTTAGAAAACTATTTTCAATAAAATTATACAGTTGAAAACCCTTGGGTGTATTTTAACCAAACAGCGATTCGCAAGGGCGCAAAGTAACGAGCGAATCAAGAAAATTCATATCATCCTATATATCATGGTTCAGACAGTTGCTAACCAAACAAGTTTGGTCATTACAACCCCGACGGATCAAACTTGCGATTGATACCAAACCACTTGAGTGTCCGCTCGCCCAATCCTTCCGCTTTTACGTGGATGAGGTAAACGCCGCTGGCAATCGGGATGCCTTTTGCATTTTTCAAATCCCATTCTAAGTCGGGTGTAATTTGCTGCTGCGCAATGGCTCGGTTATTACCTCTTGGCACGGTACCTACTTCATCCCGATTGTACTGCCGAATGAATTTTCCATCCAACGAATAAATCGTGACGAGACATTTGGCAGGTAGATTCGTGATTTTCACCACATTTACAAACTGCGAAATTTCATAATCTGAAAAACCGTAGTACGGATTGGGTACCATGTTTATTTGGTCGAGCGCGTCGTTGATTTGTTTATCATCCAATGCGGTCGCTTCTTCGCCTTCTATTTTAAAACGATAGGTTGGATAACCTCTGAACGCACCCGTACCTTTGAAGACTGCATACGGATTATCCACCCGCAATTTTACAATCACATCATCGGGTATCAAACCATCTTTGTAGGAGCGCATCATCTGCCCGGCTGCTGGTAAAATAATACCTGCCCAAGTGATTTGCTGTACGCCATTTACTTTCGTCACGCCTGTAGGGCGGAGTTGATTGCGCAGGAGTGCGCCACTATCATAAGGTTGTTTGGTGACATATACAAAATGTTGACCACCAGTATAGTATTGATAAATACTTGGTCCAGGCACATTTAAAAAGATTTGAGAAGTCGGATTGAACATCATATCTCTACCCGTTGGCTTTTGTAAATAGCCTTCTGGCGCAAGCGAACCGTCGTAGGTAGAATTTTCACCAAAGAAAATATTGAGCCGCTGTCCGGTTTCTACATCTACAGCGTAGCCCGGAAACCAACCCATCCCTTCGCCGGGGTCTTGCGTGTCAATATCTGGCAAGCCGTCATTATTGGCATCTTCTTTGGTCACATTTGGCGCAGCGCGCAGGTCAAAATTTCGCCTTCCGCCTTGCGAAGTCGGTATGCCCTGTAATTGTTCGTAATACCGATTCGTGGTTTCTACCACTACACAGCGGCTCCAAAGTGCTTTATTAGAAGTGAAAACAATGTCCACGTTATTCAAATCCCCTAATTTGGTGCGTTGCCGCAACAAGCTGCTACCCGCCGCATTGAGCCAAGCGGGAGAGATAAATGGAGGGTCTTCGCCATCTTGCGCCCGCCAGTTGGTTAAGTAGAATGGCACAAAGTATCCGGGTCCGATTTTGCTCAAGGACTGATTCGGGTCTAATTCTAAGTCCACTTCCGAAGGACCGGTCAATACGTAATTAAATATTTTTTGGTCGAATGCACGCGTGCCTGCCACAAAATCATCGGGGATGCCCGACAGCCATTCATTGGCTTGTGCGCCGCGTTTATATTCTTCTTCATAACCAACTGCACCATTTGCTGGCGTAGTTCTGCTACCCGGTTCGTCTACTTGTCCGATGGTGACGGTGAAGCCGAAGTCCTTGATAATCTGTTCGTTGAGTTTATTGATCGTTGTTTCGGAGGCGACGACGGGTCCGCCAGCGTTGCTCAGATTCCGAAGTACCCAGCGCACATTTTTGTCTAAGGTGGCATTACTCATATCTTCATCCACGAAGGTCAATTCAAAATTGCCATTCTTCACTTCCAGCGGATTGAATATACTGATTTGAATCGGCGCTCGTCCGGCTTTATATACAATTTCACCATTAAACATTCCATCTTCAATCAGCTTGCGGGTCGCGTCGGATATGTCCAAGAAATTTCCACCATTGCCTACGCCGTCAATTCGGGCTACCACTGCACCACTGCCATATTGGGAATTGAGATTTCTATCCACAGGCGGTCGTGGAATCGTAGTGTAATAAATACTCGTGCCGTCCCCGATATTGCGACGACCTTCCAAGTAGGGCTGGCGCTGACCCAGATTTTCTTTCGGATCAAATGGAAAATAATTATTATAAGCGTAAGCAATCGCCGTGAAGTAATATTTTTTATGATTGATGAGTTGGCGGTCACCTTGCGCAAACTGGTCTTCGGTGATGCGGAACGTATGTCGAACGCCTTGGTCGCTTCCGTCCGTCACTAATCTTGGCGCGTACACTTCTTGCCCGGTTGGATTTTCTACGGCTACCCAATTATAAATTTTACCAATATCATTCTGTAAATCCACTTGATAGATCAAACGTGCTTTGTCTGGGTCGTTTAAATCTGAAATCGTTACATTCGAACCAGACAATTGATACAATTTATAACCTTCAAAACGATACAAACTATCGGACGTACCTGCCGGAATGCGCAAGCCGCGTTGTGCATACGCTTCAAAAGCATTATTGGAAATCAAGGTATCATTTGTAAAAATAGCGATGATTTCTTTGTCCAATTCTATAAAATCCACATCGGGCGCATCGGGTCCATCCGTGAGGCGAAAACAATTATCAAACAAGGCTTGCGCCACATCATCTGCTTCTTGTAATCTTTGAATATTCGGACAAGGATACGTTTGGTCGGGAACCCACACCGCACCGATAATCAACTCGTTAACCGCACCCGGTTCTAATTTAAATGGACCAGAAGCCTGAATCGTACGACGATCACTTGGTGCCAATCCTTCTGCACACATAGACCAGCCACGTTGATTGTTGGGTGCTTCTGTAAAAGCGTATTTGATAGTTGCCCCGTCTTGATACGCATCATCACCAAAAGTAAAAGGCGAACCGTCCCGCCAAGAGCCGGAGATGTAGCGGTAATATTCTAAAGCATTGTTGGGATCCGTAGTACCGGGTAAAGGCTCTGGCGTAGAAGCTGCATTATTATAATAAGTAAAAGAAGACATCCCAATTTCATTACCAAATTCATCCAGCGGACCTCGGAAATAATCAATGCCAAGAATCGGAATTTCATCACAATAAGTATTCACACCGCCGCCGCACGTACAGCCGGTCAAGCCATCGAGTGCATCTTGGTTGTAAATGTACGCCATACTGCGTGTGGTGTCACTGCCTACATAATCATCTCCGGCGCAGCCAAGGTCGGGGTCTACCCACATCGCAAAAAACGTACTGTCAATATCTTCAATCGCACGGTTAATCAATTTATAACGTTGAAAAGTCATGTCGTTGATCTCGTCATTAGTCGCGTAGGCGAATGCTTGTACTTGTATTTCCATTTGAATTGGATCGCCCTGTGACTCGGAGTGAATATTACCCGCATCATTATAAATCCAAAAAACCATTTCATCAGGAATCGGCTGCTGCTCTGGGGTATCAAAACTACAGCCTCGAATTTCGACTCTTGGAAAATCACCACGCTCTGGATTGTAATCGCCATCGCCGTCTTCATCCCAAAATCCTGCCAAGCCTTGCCGCGTATCGGGTAAATCAAACTGGTGAATATCAAAGAAATACGGATTGCCTCGACCGGGCCAGCCTTTCACATCTCTTGGAATGAGCTGCGGGTCGTAGGGTTTACCGGATGCTTTTGCCTGTTGAAAATTGCGCAGGTGCTGTCGGATATTGGCTCCTTTTACCACAAAAAATTCATCCCACTTGGCGCAAGTTTCTTGGTTGGTTTTTCCAGTTTCCGGATCGAGTGGACCAGAGAAAAAGTCGGAATCACCACTTGCTGTACCAAAGGTTTTGGCTGCCAGCTTGAGGTTTCCCGCAGGGTCCACGCCGCCCAGCCATACAGCTCCAGCGTAAATTGAGGACACTTCCGGCTCGCCGGGCGCTACTTTTGGCACGATATATCTGCCTTCATTGCCGTCCCACCACACGTCACCGCCAGACAGCAATCGCGCTCGCACGTTATTGATAGCTTGGTCAATCTGAGAAACAGAATTGGCACAGTTCTCCCGAAAGGTTACTTTATCTTCGTTTTTGGCGAGGGGTCTGCCTGCTCTAAATCTGGGATTCATGGTGGCTGCTGCATTCGTAGCTATTACAGCGCACAGTATCATCCACATCCCGTGCTTCAAATATCGCATAGATAGAAATTGTATGATGTTGTCAAATTTTATTTTTAAAAATATATGGCGCACTTCAAAAGGGTGCCATATTTAACTGCATCGAAATATATCTTTAAAATTCGTCACATTGGACTAAAGTCTGGCACACCTTTGAGATGCGCCGGACTTCCTTTAAAATTCCATAATCGCACCCACAAAAATCCTTCTCGGTAAGCTGTACAAATTGGGATTCAACAATGCCCATTGGTACGCCGCGAAATACGAATCGAATTGACGGACGGAGCCTCGGATGCTTTCCTCTTGGCGTCTGCCATTTTCAGATCGTAAAAAACCATCATCCGTAGCAGAGCCAGTCACTGGATATACGTTTTGAATATTGCGGCGATCCAGCAAATTAGAAATCCGACAGTACATATTCAAACCAAGATTCTCTCGAATGGTAAATGTTTTATCTACGCGCAAATTCAAAGTAACATTCCACGGCTGACGTGCGCCATTAACAGAGCCTACCGTGCCGAGTCCACCTAATTCTATTGGTGTCAACTTCGCCGTGTAAGGTCGCCCGGACACCATGATGCCTTGTAAGTGAAAGCCTGCATTCGCAAAAATATCTGACCCAAATAATTTTGGACCATTATACGCCCTGCCCGATGCGTATCGGTAATCCAAGTCGCCCACGATGCGATGCCGCTCATCAAAACTCAAGGGGAAAAGGGTGCGTAAGTTGCCTGTGCTGGTCAAACCAGATTGCGAATTGGCATCCGAACCGGTACCGTCGGCGAATTGTAAAGTGTAATTTACATTGACGGAAGCATTTCCAGTGCGGCGCAAGTCGTATTGAAATGTAAATCCTTTTACCGTTCCAAAATCTTGATTGTCATAAGTTGTATATTGACCTACAATCGGAACCGGAAAGAACGTGCGCTGCTGAATCATATCGCGCAACTCCTTATAATAGGCTGCAATTTTAATAGCGGAAGAATTAGAAACCTTTTGTTGAAAACCGACTTCATAGTCAATCGTGCGCTCTGGTTTCAGATTAGAATTATTAATCGGATTATTCGAGCCATAACTAAAATCAGCGAAGTAGAAATAGTCTTTGGGAGACGTAATCGTGTTGGACGGCGGACGCTGCACCAAAATATCGTAATGTGCAAAAAAGTTTGCCTCATCAGAAATCGGGAAGGAGAACGCCAGACGCGGCATGATATTCACTTGCGCTTCATAATCTTTGAACGAGGTAGTCACATCAAAATTTCGGCTCTTGATGTAATTCGCGTCGTCTTGTGCCGCTTCACTCACGTATTTTGGAAATACCAAACCGCCTGCCAGCGCAGCAATATCCACGGAGCGATTGGCAGGCGTGCCATTGCTTTCGTACCACTGGTCGCCATCGCGGTAAGCCGCTATTTCACTCTGTGAATCATCCAGATACACTTTATAATCATCACCGATATTGCCGGGTTTTGTTCCGCCATTTGCAGCAAAGTAATCGCCCGCACCTATGATTTCATATAACGAATAATTATCTTTCAGGACTTTAGTATTGGCATCATATCGGTCTATCCGCACGCCGACTCGGAAAATAATGTCTTTAATCGTGAATTTATCTTGAATGTACGCTGCGGCATATATCGGGCGGTTCGGTGCAATTGGAAAAGTCCGCACCCCATCGGCATCCGTCGCGCTGAAAAAATCATCAAACGTGCCGTCAAAGTTATTGCCCAAATAATCGTAGCCAAAGTAGTCTACGATCTGCTGGTCATTTAATTCTTTTGCAGAAAATAGACTCAAATTCAATTGGTCTGGCGAAAGCCCATCCACATTTACATAATCGGTCAGCCCTTGTCCAGTCACTTGTCGGATGGCTTTGTAAAAACGACTATCTTCTCCCGGCGCAATGGCTAAACCCAACAACGGCACGTCTCCATATCCTGGAATATTAATCGTGCCAACGGTGTCAGGATTTTCAGGAATACCTTGGATGTGAATGTTCGCCTGCTGTCGAGCGATATTCCACAAATTGCGTGGTGCTACCCCATAGCCTCGGTTGGTACGCTGTTCGTACCAAACGCCTAATTGTATACTGTGCCGACTTTTATCCGAACTGCCGGGCACCAAGTCAAAAGACGCATTGGCATTAAAGGTATAGGTATCATTATCTGTTTTCTGGTACTGATTATAAACCGTACCTACATTGGTATGAAAACCCCAAGAATTAGTAAACACATCCGAAATTGTACCGTTTGGCGCAATGAAAGCAGTTTGGGACAAGACATCGCCCGTAGAGCCCAAGTTGGTGATTAAATAATTTCCAATCTGCCCGTTCAGTCCCTCGCTAAAATTAATGTCCATCGCTTTGTTATAATTCGCCAACACCGGATTGGCAGTGCCGGGCGTGTAGCCGCGCAACACCTGCCGATAATCGGTGTGTCTTATAACATCTAATCCAGAGACTGGGTCAAAATTCGTTGTGAAAGTAGGCACCCACACATTATCAAATTTACCAACATATCCATAGTCGAACAGGCGGTCTTTGTGTCGGTCGTCGTAAGTTTCACCATTCGTCTTTTCATAACCAAATTGCAAGGTGTAAGAAACGTTGCGCAGAAACGAACTGCCACGCGAACCACCGGCACTGGTAGAATCAAAAGCCGCAGATTCCGTACCGCCTAAGCGGTGGCGCAGGCGGAAATTGCCGCGATACGTTTTATCCAAATCAAGCGGATTGTTGTGGCTGTTCAAAACACGCCATCCACCAGGCGTAAATTGATTTTTGCTATCAGCATAAGAACCTGTCAAAGACACATCAATCGCACGAGTCAGGCGAGCATCCAACTTGGCAGTAATATCATATCGGCGATTATCTTCATACGGTTTTGCTTTTAATACATCTACATCATCGGCGGTCAAAAAATCGGCTGCTACAAAAGGATTGCCGCCAATATTTAAAATCGGATTGTCCTCTAACTCTCTCAGTTTTTCATCTCGAATATTATACACCGCAATGCCCGGCGGGTCGTCATCTACTTGGTCGCTCGCACGCCCAGATATGCGAAAGCCCAGAATAGATTCGCCATTTTTATTTTTCAGTAAAGGTCCGGTCAGGTTGAATCCTATGAGCGTATTGTCATACGCATCAAAAAAATTAGAGGTTTCTACCTCTACGCCACCGGCAAAAGTGCTGGAAGGTCCTTTGGTGGTGATAGAAATAATCCCGCCTGTCACGTCGCCGTATTGTGCTTCTATTCCACCGGTTATAACTTGCAATTGGTCAATTTCCGATTCTGGAATTAAGTTGCCCTGCACTCGAATACCGTCCACATAATAATCCGTTGCATTGGAGCGCGAACCCCGAATCGTAATCTCGCCGCCTTCATCCGCAGAAGAAGCACCGGCAGTCGTAGCAGCGATGGCGTTGATGTTGCGCGTAGGCAAATTGCGAATATCTTCACTGGTGATGACTTTGCCGGAGGTGGTGTTATCTTGTTCGATTAATGGCACTTTATAATCGGTGACAATCACTTCACCCAGCAGCGTTCCGGCGCCATCTGTCATTTTTATATCTGCTTTGTTGGATCTGCCCGCCAGTACGCGTATACCCGCCAGTCGTTGCGTTTGCAAACCTACAAACGTCACCTCCAAATCATACGTGCCGGGGTCTATGTTGGAAAAATTATAATTTCCATTCTCATCCGTTTCTGCGCCCGTTGTTAAGACCCCATTTTTATACAGCACGACATTGGCAAAAGCAACCGGTTCGCCGCCGTCCTCTTCTGTCACTTTACCGGCAAGTGAGGTGGACGTTTGCGCAAAAACCGCCGCGCTCCCGATACAACACAATAAAAGTAGTACCAATCGAATCATACGTTTTCAATTTACAAATTGCAAGGGTAGGGAAAGATTTGCAATGTTAAACAAATTAATTTTTTTATCAAATATTTTTCAAATCAAGCACGGCTCTCATTTGGCAGGTGTCTGACAGTCGGTCTCTTTTTGTTGAAGAAGACGGTTGCAAAAGTATAGTCGCTGTTTGGAAGAACGAAGATGCGGAAAAAAGCGCTTCTTGCGCGCCAAATTTTGGTCTAAAAAATGACAGAACGACGATTATAAGGGATTGACTATTTATAATTTGACCGTCGCCCACCGCATAGTAAACGGATAATCAAATAAATTAGCTATTCGGATGTAATGATTGTTTGGGTCGAACTATTTATGGGCCAATCAAACTTTGAAATTAAGGAGTCAAGCAATATTAAATTATAAAATATCATTTCTTAATAAATTGATTGTCAATATTTTGAGCGTTGCCTACCGCTCCCTGATTACTTCTACACCGCCATTTCCTTTGCCACTTTCATCGGTACGGCGATGCACTTTTGCTCCATGTAAGTCATCATTTTCTCCAATAATGCGCGGGTCGGAGCGTCGAGTTGTTCTACATCTTTGCGGAAGACTTCGTTGAAGGCTTTGGTTTTTACAGCTTTTATTTCGTCGGGTACACGGCTGAAGGCGCGGGTGAGTTGGCGTTGTTTGTAAAGATTTGGAAATAATGTGATATGTTTCGTTAATAATATTTTTGCTTTTTCTACTTCCTCTTCCCGAAAGGCACGGTTTTCCTGCGCAAGCGCACGTAAGCCATCAATTTCGATATAACGAATTGGAAAATTTTGAATAACTAATTCTTCTACATTATGCGGGATGGCGAGGTCAATTACGATTTTTTCGCTGGTCTCGCCGTTTAATAATTTTTGATATAAATCGCTTGTAATGAATGGCTCCGTTGCGCCCGTGCAGACAATCAGACAGTCAAAACCTTTTTTGTAATCTTCTAAATCGGTGAGCAAATGCGCATTTCCACCTACTATTATCGCCAATTCTTCCGCTTTTTGTACGCTACGATTAAAAACGGTGACATTCGTAAATTCGTGTTTGACTAAAAATTTGGCAACTAAACCATTGGTTTGTCCAGCACCGATGAGTAGAATGCGCGCATTTTTTGGCAAATGGGCAGCCATCATTTTGCGAACTGCCAGCGACGCAACGGACACCGGCTTGTCGCCAATGCGCGTATCGGCATATACCTCTTTAGCAGCTACGACGGCTTGTTGAAATGCTAATCGAATATTATCGCCTGTCAAACCCCAAGTGTGGCACTGGTCGTAGGCTTCGCGAAGTTGACCCAAAATCTGCCGTTCGCCAACAACGAGCGAATCAATAGAAGCAGCTACCTCAAATAAATGAGCGATAGCAGCTTCCCCTTCAAGCTGTTGTACGGATTTTAACGATTCGTTGGAAAGCGTTGGATTGATATGTTGAAAAAAGCGCGTGTTAAATTTATTATTTAAATTTTCGTTGGTTATAAATAAATAAAAAACGCGATTGCAAGTGGCAATGTAAAATAGTTCTTCTAAGGCAAACGTATTTTTAAGGTTTTCTAATTGAGCTTGAACGGACGTATGGTCGGTTGGTTTGAGTACAAACGCGCCGATGTCTTTCAGATTTGCCGACTTGTGAGTGACTGTGAGTAGTTTAAAATTCCGCAACATTCCTGTGATTCATTTGCAATAGAATACCGCAAAAGTAAGGTTTGAGTTTTGGATGAGTGTCACTCTTGTGTCAAGTGGGGGATTGGGTTTTAATTTGGATACGTTCTAAAGAAGGAGGATGAGGGTAATAGGAAGATGGGAGGATAGAATTTTGCACTTGTTACAACCCTCCTGGCATTTTTTTTACCGCAGAGTCGCGGAGAGGTTTTCGCTCTGATATTTTTATTGCCTTACTTTGTTTTGGAACTTTCGCTTACTTTTGCATCGTTTTTGAAAGAAGTCAGATGTCGGAGCAAGGATGTCGGACCACTTCCAAACTTTTAACTTTCAAACTTTAAGAAAATGTATCGGACGCATAACTGTGGAGAACTTCGCATGGAACACGTTGGACAAACGGTGACCCTGAGTGGCTGGGTGCAAATCAGTCGGGATTTTGGGGCATTGACGTTTGTGGATTTGCGGGACCGCTATGGGATTACGCAGTTGGTGTTTGATGTGGAGGATGATGCGGCGTTGAGTGCGCAAGTGCGGGAATTGGGACGGGAGTATGTGGTGACGGCGAGCGGTTTGGTGCGCGAGCGGACGAGTAAAAATCCGAATCGGGCGACGGGCGATGTGGAAATTACAGTAAAAGATTTGAAAATATTGAATGCATCGAAAGTGCCGCCGTTTACGATTGAGGACGAGACAGATGGCGGCGATGACTTGCGGATGAAATATCGGTATTTGGATATACGTAGAACGCCGGTGCAAAAGAGTATTTTATTCAGAAGTCGAATGGGTTTAGAAGTGCGGAATTACTTGGCGGGTGAGGGTTTTGCAGAGATTGAAACGCCGTTTTTGATAAAAAGTACGCCGGAAGGAGCGCGAGATTTTGTGGTGCCGAGTCGGATGAATCCGGGGCAGTTTTATGCGTTGCCGCAGTCGCCGCAGACTTTTAAGCAGATTTTGATGGTGGCGGGGATGGATAAGTATTTTCAGATTGTGAAATGCTTTCGGGATGAGGATTTGCGCGCCGACCGGCAGCCGGAATTTACGCAGATTGATTGTGAAATGGCGTTTGTGACGCGGGAGGATATTTTGAATACATTTGAAGGCTTGACGAAGCATTTGTTTAACACGGTTTTGAATATTGAATTGCCGGATTTTCCGAGGATGAGCTACGATGAAGCGATGGAGCGTTATGGCTCGGATAAGCCGGATGTACGATTTGGCATGGAGTTCATTTATCTGAAAAGCGAGGGAGCGATTAATCTGGTAGAGGGAAAGAATTTTGGTGTGTTTGATAGTGCGGAAGTGGTGGTTGGGATTTGTGCGGAAGGAGCGGCTGGGTATTCGCGGAAGCAGTTGGACGAGTTGACGGATTTTGTGAAGCGACCTCAGATTGGGGCGAAGGGGCTGGTATACGTGCGCTGGGATGCGGACGGCGTGAAGTCGTCGGTGGATAAGTTTTATTCGCAGGAAGATTTGAAATTATGGTTAGAACGTGCCGGTGCGAAACAAGGAGATTTGTTGTTGATTTTGGCAGGCGAGGAAGAAAAGACGCGTAAGCAATTGAATGACTTACGTTTGGAAATGGGTAATCGTTTGGGCTTGCGCAAAGCAATGGAATTCAAACCGTTGTGGGTCGTAGATTTTCCGCTGCTGGAATGGGATGATGCGACCGAGCGTTTTTATGCGATGCACCACCCGTTTACGTCGCCGAAGCCGGATGACATTGTGAAAATGAAAAGTGATGACAGAAATATTTTGAAAGGCTTGCGCGCGGATGCGTATGATTTGGTGTTGAATGGCGTGGAGATTGGCGGTGGCTCGATTCGTATTCACGACCGAGATTTGCAGATGAAGAATTTTAGTCTGTTGGGTTTTACAGCAGAGCAGGCGGAGAATCAGTTTGGTTTTTTACTGGGGGCTTTTGAATATGGAGCACCGCCGCACGGGGGCATTGCGTTTGGGTTTGACCGGCTATGTGCGGTGATGTCGGGGCAGACTTCGATTCGGGATTTTATAGCGTTCCCAAAAAATAATCAAGGGCGGGATATGATGATTGATGCGCCGTCGGAGATTGCGGGAGAGCAGTTGAAGGAGTTGAATATTTCAGTGGGCAGTAGGCAGTCGCAGTAGGCAGTTGTTGAGCGTCCAGAGAAGCTGTGATATATTGGTTCAAGTTAGGAAACTTGAACCAGCATTGGTATTGTAAAGTATCATCAGGAGGCTTCTGAAATTTCGGTGTCTGGATTGTTCTTGATGCGCGGCGTTTCTAATCCATCGGTAGCAGTCGCCAAATTAGGGATTTCAGTGGTTTCTTCTTCTTTCGGATTGCTGAAAAAGCTGCGTTGGAAAATGAGAATACTCAATACGCCTGTGGTAATCGCAGAATCTGCCACGTTGAATACCGGTCGAAAAAACAAAACATTCTCGCCTTTCCAAAAGGGAAACCAATTCGGCAACGTGCCTTCGTACAGTGGGAAATAAAACATATCCACCACACGCCCGTGTAAGAAACCTGCATAGCCGCCTTCGGGTGGAAAAAGTATGGCAGGGTCGCCATGATAAGTAGATTCTGAGAATATTAAACCATAAAAAGCGCTGTCTATAATATTGCCAAAAGCACCCGCCAGAATCAATGCGAAACTCACCATCAGTCCAAAAGGTGCGCCGCCCTTGAGCAATTGTCGAATGTAATAAATCAAAAACAGCACGGCGATGATGCGAAACAAACTCAGTGCCAGCTTGCCATAGCCACCCCCAAATTCAATGCCAAATGCCATGCCCGGGTTTTCCACAAAATGAATACGCGCCCAGTCTAAACCCAATATTTGGAATTCCTCGCCGTAACTCAAAGTGGTCTTTACCCAGATTTTGATGGTTTGATCCAGCAGAAGTACCAAGAAAATAATCGCCGCTATCTTTATTGATTTGCTCAAGATGGAATACTTTTAAATTTAATAAAACAACGCGCTAATAGTAAGGAAGTTGTGTCTTTCACCAATCACAAATCCCGTTTCACCAATTACAATTCACAAATAACATTTTGTAATTGGACAAGGTTTGATTTAAATTTCTTCCCGTTCTGCGCCCAGCATGGCTTCATTTGCTTCCTCTTCCCGCACTTTTTCTCTTCGCATCAATGGATTGGCGTGGTCTTTGGCGTACTCATATCTATTTTTTGCAATATCTATCGCCATAAATAAGGCTTCTCGAAAAGACGACGGGTCTGCCTCATTTTTTCCTGCGATGTCATAGCCCGTGCCGTGGTCAGGCGAGGTGCGCACATAATCCAATCCGGCTGTAAAATTTACACCGCTTCCAAAAGACAAGGCTTTGAATGGAATTAAACCTTGGTCGTGGTACATCGCCAAAATTGCATCAAACTTTCGATACTGTCCGGAGCCAAAAAATCCATCTGCCGCAAACGGTCCCATTGCTAAAATGCCTCTTTCTTTTGCATCCAATAGCGCCGGTCGGATGATCGTTTCTTCCTCTGTTCCTATTACACCGTCATCGCCCGCGTGTGGATTTAAACCTAACACGGCAATCGTCGGTCGCTCTATTCCAAAATCAATGCGCAGCGTATTATTTAAAACGCGCAATTTTTTTGCTATGAGTTCTTTTCGGATTGCGCCTGCTACATTTTGAATCGGTAAGTGATTCGTAACCAATCCAATACGCAAATTATCGCTCACCATTAACATCACGCTTTCACCGCCGTCGCCCAGTTCTTTGGTCAGATATTCGGTGTGTCCTACATACGGAAAATTTGCCATTTGCATGGCGTGTTTATTGATAGGAGCCGTTACCAACGCGTCAATGAGTCCGTGTTTTAGTTCGTTTACTGCCCATTCCAATGCTTTGAAAGCGTACATCCCACTCATTTCGCTCGGCACGCCAAGTGTAATATTCACATTATCCTGCCAACAGTTGACAATATTAACTTTATCCGGTATCAATTGCTGCGCACTGCGCGTGCTTTGAAACTGAAAATCAACATTCACAATGTTTTTATGATAGGAGACCACTTTGGACGAGCCATATACCACCGGCGTACAAAATTCAAGTATTTTAGGATTGGAGAGGGTTTTCAGGATGACTTCCAAGCCAATGCCATTCATATCGCCCATACTAATCCCGATTCGTAGTTTTTCCATGCTTTAATTTCAAATTTCAATCAGTTTGTAAACGCAAAGTTAAGTAAGTTTCGGACATTGGATGCCAGATTTTAGATGATAGACGTTAGACCATAGACGTTACACTTTATAGCATCCATGAACACTTGAATACATAAACACAGTTGAAGTGAAAGCCAAAAAATCATACGGACAGCATTTCTTAACGAACGAAAATTTTGCCGAGCGCATTGCAGACGGGCTGGTGCAGCCGCATACGCGCGTACTCGAAGTGGGTCCGGGCAAAGGAATGCTCACCAAATATTTATTGCAAAAAGAATTTCAACTCAAAGCCGTGGAAGCCGACCGAGATATGGTGGCGTATTTGCAAAAATTTTATCCGCAGTTGTCAGAAGATATAATTGAAGCTGATTTTATGAAATTAAATTTGAATGAAGTATTTGAGCATCAGTCTTTTGCTTTAGTTGGAAATTTTCCATATAATATTTCTTCGCAGATTGTTTTTAAAATGGTAGAATATCGCCACTTGATTTCCGAAATGGTCGGGATGTTTCAAAAAGAAATGGCAGAACGCATCATTGCGCCGCCCGGCGGAAAAGATTATGGCGTGATTAGTGTGTTGACCCAAGCCTATTATGATGGAAAATTATTATTTCATGTAAGTAAAGGCAATTTCAATCCGCCACCTAAAGTAGAATCCGCCGTCATTCGTCTTACGCGCAAAGACACTCCCGAACTAAACTATGACCCTGTGTTGTTCAGAAATATTGTAAAAACGACCTTCAACCAGCGCCGCAAAATGTTGCGCAATACGCTCAAAGGCTTTTTTCAAGATGAATCGGTTTTAGAAGACCCGTTTTTTCAAAAAAGACCAGAGGAGTTGTCAGTGGGAGATTTTATTGTGCTTGCGCGGAAAGTGGAAGATGGGAGGATAGGAAAATAGGAGGACGGGAGCATAGGAGTAGAAAACTGTCTGAACTATGATTCGTATGATTTTAAGATGGAACATGATTTACACTTGCCTGAGTTTTTTGGGACTTTATAATCAAGAATGAAAAGCCGCTAAAAGTGTAAAAAAATCTGCGAAATCTGCGAAATCTACGGGAGAAAAACGTCCACGTAAAAAGAGCATCCTCCTATCCTCCTATTTTCCCATCCTCTTTTTATAACTTTACATTTTAAAAAAACGCCAATATGACCTTAGAAGAAAAAATCATGCAAGACCTCAAAGATGCCATGAAAGCCAAAGACCAAGCAGCACTACGAGGCATTCGGGCTGTGAAAGCCGCTATTTTATTGGCAAGAACGGACGGCTCCGGTAAAGCGATTGACACAGAACGCGAGATTCAAATATTGCAAAAATTGGTCAAGCAACGCAAAGAATCGCTCGAAATTTACGAAACGCAAAACCGCGAAGACCTCGCTGCAATTGAGCGCGACGAAATCTCCATTATCGAAAAATACCTGCCACAGCAGTTGAGTGAGTCGGAATTAGAAAATGTTTTAAAAGAAATTATAGATAAAATAGGTGCTACGTCTGTTAAAGATTTGGGCAAAGTAATGGGATTGGCAAGCAAAGAACTCGCCGGCAAAGCGGACGGGAAGATGATTTCGGCAGTCACCAAACGCCTTTTGGAAAACTGATTTTTAATTGTGTTCAAGTGTTCTTGTGTTCAAATCGCGCAGGTACACGAACACTCGAACACATGAACACAAAAAAATGAACAAAGACTTTCTTCAAGTATTAGGTTTAAAAGATAAAAATTCCGGCACCAGCACGGGTTTAAATGCTACCGATGCTGGAAATTATTTAGAATCCTATTCGCCCGTGGATGGCACTTTGATAGGCAGCGTGAGCAAAACTACGCCTGAGGAATACGAAAAAGTAATTCAAACGGCACAAACAGCATTCCAATCGTGGCGACAAATACCGGCTCCCAAACGCGGCGAAATCGTGCGGCAGTACGGCGACGAACTGCGCAAACACAAAGACGCACTCGGTCGCTTGGTGAGTTATGAAATGGGCAAATCCTTGCAGGAAGGCTTCGGCGAAGTGCAGGAGATGATTGACATCTGTGATTTTGCGGTGGGGCTGTCGCGCCAATTGTATGGCTTGAGTATGCACTCCGAGCGTCCGAACCATCGAATGTACGAGCAGTGGCATCCGATGGGGATTGTGGGCATTATTTCCGCCTTTAATTTTCCGGTCGCAGTGTGGTCGTGGAATGCAATGATTGCAATGGTTTGCGGCGATGTGTGTGTGTGGAAACCGTCGGAAAAAACGCCTTTGTGTGGAGTGGCTTGTCAGAATATTCTACAAAAAGTATTAGAGGAAAATAAGTTGCCCGAAGGGATTAGTTGCGTTATTAATGGCGATTATAAAATTGGCGAATTGCTCACCAAAGATACGCGTGTTCCATTGATTTCTGCGACAGGCAGTACGCGCATGGGCAAAATCGTAGGCGCGACCGTTGCCGAGCGAATGGGACGTTCCATTTTAGAATTGGGTGGCAACAACGCCATCATCATCACGCCCAGCGCCAATATGGATATTGTGCTGACGGGTGCGCTCTTCGGGGCGGTCGGTACAGCCGGACAACGTTGCACCTCTACACGCCGACTCATCATTCACGAAAGTGTGTACGAAACTGCCAAAAATAAACTCGCCAAAGCCTATGGACAACTCCGCATCGGCAATCCGTTAGATGAAAATATGCACGTCGGTCCACTGATTGACAAAAGCGCAGTAGAAAATTATGTGCAAGCCATTGAAAAAGTAAAAACAGAAGGCGGCACGTTTGCCGTAGAAGGCGGCGTGTTGGAAGGCAAGGCGTACGAAAGTGGTTGCTACGTAAAACCTTGTATTGCAGAAGCGAAACCCAACATGAAAATCGTGCAGCACGAGACGTTCGCACCGATTCTTTATTTATTGAAATACAAAGACTTAGAAGAAGCGATTGCCATTCAAAACGGCGTTCCGCAGGGTTTGTCGTCTGCAATTATGACTGGTAGTTTGCGCGAAGCAGAATTTTTCTTGTCTACCACCGGTTCGGATTGTGGTATTGCAAATGTGAATATTGGGACGAGCGGTGCGGAAATCGGCGGTGCTTTTGGAGGCGAAAAAGAAACAGGTGGCGGTCGGGAAAGTGGCTCGGACGCTTGGAAAGCCTATATGCGCCGACAAACGAACACGATTAATTGGGGCAAGGAACTGCCTTTGGCGCAGGGAATTAAGTTTGATTTGTAATAACCAAACTTGTTTGGTTCATTTTTACTCAAACCTCATAGGTTCACTCAAATCTATGAGGTTTTTTCACTCCTTCGGTAGCTCCTCGATAAACTTCCGAATCGCTTCCAACTTACCCAGCGGCAATTCCTGCAATTGTTGCACCATATCCAAAGTGGGTGGCTTGGGTACGAGCGTGTGTAGCGGGTGATCCGCCGCAATCATTGGATCCGCAGGCTTTTGCCAGGCGTATAGGTCATTGGGTGTACAGCGCAGCGCCAAACATAGCATTTCCAACTGCTCATTCGACAAACCACTCACCTTGTTATTCAAAATACGGCTGGCGGTGTAAGGCGTAAAGCCATGCTTTATCAATAATTTGTTGGGGCTTGCCAGGCCACGCTGGTGGAGAAAGTATGGTTTGTATAGAGCCCGATTGTTTACCGGTAAAATCGGGCTGCAAGCCGCTTACACAGGTAATTGCTATCTTTTCTTTAAACAGTTCTTTATTCAGTAAAATATCTTCCAGAGATGTGTAAGGCACAGCCAGCATAACTACATCACCAAATAAAATGGCTTCTTCTACAGTACCTTTAGATGTGTTCTTGTTTTCTTTTGATAACGCTGTTAGTTTGTCTTCATTCCGTGAATAACTAAACTTTACCTGATGGCCTTTTGCAGACCATAAAGTGCCTAATGCACTGCCCATGTTTCCGGAACCAACAATACCTATTTTCATTTTTTATGATTGAAAAAGAAATTATTGTTGAACGATTTTCAATCCAAAGCCCGGATATTTATTGGCTACTACTGTCATTTGTACCCAAACTGTTGCTAAAGTTTCCAATGCTCTGGCACTTTTCAACATTCCAGCATCAACTGGTTCGTATTGTAAATCTGTGATTAATTGAGCAACCGTAGGTTTTATACTTTCGTGATCAGAACAATAAAATATGGATGCCATTTCTGGGTTCGTTAGTCGATTTGGATTACCAATATTTAAGGCAAAAGCAGTGTTGAAAGCTTCAGCAACCAATGCTTCTGATAGATTTTGTTGAATTTCTTCGGCTACAGAAATGGTTTGTTTTGTAGCTAAACCTATGGTGTTTCCGCTAAAATTGGGATTGAGGTTGCTGGTGCATGAAATCACAATTTTATCTTTGAATGTTTTGCGATGCTCAAAAATTTCAGCCAAACCTTCAAAACCCGTTGTAATGATGATAACATCGGAATAACTAACTGCATCTGGAATTTTTTCGTACTTAGATCCTTGAATTAGCTTCAATAGCTGATTTATTTTTTCTTCATTCTTAGAATGTGAAAAAGTGATTTCATGCCCTTTTTTTGATAAAACGGTTGCCAGTGCTGTACCCATATTTCCGGGTCCGAGAATAGTTATTTCCATGATATTTTACTTTAAAATTTTAATGTGGAGCTGATATACCGATTGATAATATAAATTTTAAGGTAGATAGGTAAATGAATGTTTGTTAAATTTTATTTGATAGTGGCATGCGTTTCAATCGACCACCATTTTTTGCAATCGTTTTGTAACCAGAGGTACAACCACAATTGCTGTAGGAATGCCTACTGATGCGCCCACAGCAAATGCCTTTGCCCATTTTATTAAAAAGCCCTCCACCAAACCGAGGTTCACCCATGTCATTACAAAACTCATTATTACACCCATTGATAAACCCATAGCCACTGCTGTTATAAAGGGTAAATATTTTCTCCTGATTTTCATGTTTATAAGTAGTTCGGCTTAAATAATCGACATTTTTAATATCTTTACAAGATGCTATATGTATCAGATCTTCCAGCCCTAGAAAAAGAGACCCTTGAGTGGGGTTTTCGCCATCATAAAAAGCCGTACTTTCGCCATCGCTGCCAGTGCAT